>Ga0172380_10000156_pt1 | contig 146210 bp, 160 predicted proteins | sample Leawe162metaG_FD_119747 | JGI IMG/M metagenome (GOLD analysis project Ga0172380, IMG submission 119747) | Leachate microbial communities from a municipal landfill in Southern Ontario, Canada - Leachate well 162 metaG | ecosystem: Engineered > Solid waste > Landfill > Unclassified | place...
AGTTGCCAGTGGCTCTAAATCGGTTTCACCCACTGTAACTACCACATATATTATTACCGCAACTGGTCCAGGCGGAACGTCTACGGCTCAAGCAACAGTAACAGTGACTCAAACCCCGACACCAACCCCTATCGAAACATCATGCTCGACTGGAGCAATAAGGTTCGAAGAGGGTGGGGTGCCGATAAAGATCAAGGGATCGTTGGTGGCAGATTGTATAGACTTTAAATCAAGAGACAAAAACGGAGCAAGATACTCAGTCACCATTTATAACGATCAGAGAATCTTGTATTCTATTCTGCCTGGATTTGAAAGTATCATGAATGTTATAGTTAATAAGTAGAGTGGTTGTATTGTTTGCGAACATATATAATGTTCTGTATAATAAATTTAAGGAAATAAGGGGAGGGGAATGTCCTCTGAAGAAAATAAAAAACTGCTTGAAAGTGTAAAAAGTGACATCACTGGCTCTGTTGAAGAGAGCAAAGAAGATGTCCTGTCTTATTTTATTATTGGCGTTTTTGTTTCGATAATAGTCTTGAGTGTTGTATTTGTAGGACTGCAAAAAGCGCGCCAAAACAAGCTTGCGACACTTGATACCCAAATAAGCCAAGATGTAACAGCTCCTCTTAAAGCAATGGAAAAAGAAAAAGTCCAAAATGATATTGTAATGAAGCAGCTCAGCGCTCTCTCCTCGTCACTTTCACTCAGGGAGAAGAACTCTGCCTTACTAGGTGACTTGAAGAATAATCTCTACAAAAAAACATACTGGGATAACTTTAGTGTGCAAAAGGACAGTATCGTAGTAAGCGGTAAGGTAGATAGCTTCCAAGATGTAGCCAAGGTCACCGCAGGTTTGCGAAATGTAAAATCTATCAGTGATGTTAAGCTAAACTCGGCTGTTTTAGACAAAGATTCGAGTAAGGTAAATTATTCTATTAATATCACGTATGATATCACAGCATATCAAGCTACAACGCAATCACCAACACCAACTTCCGGTATGACTGCCGTTCCACAGGGAAGCGCCGTATCTAGTCCGGTGGCATTTAATTCAAACACAATAAAATAATTATGGAAGAAAAAGCAAAAAAAGGTCAAGGAATGTTGTTGATAAGCGTAGTTGCGCTATTGGCTTCGTTTATTATCGTTATTTCATATCTTGTGCCAAAGATCTCTAGTCTGAAAGATTTAGCAAACCAGGTAGCGCTCAAAGAACAGGAGCTTGAGACGGGCAAGGCCAAAGTTGAGGCGTTAAAAAAAGCAACCGCGATCATAAAAGTTGCAAGGTCAGAGATTGAAACCTTGGGCATTGCAGTACCGTCAAAAGAAAGAGCTGACGAAGCAGTGGCTCAGATTGCTAAAATTGCTGGAGATTCTGGCTTAAATCTGCAGTCGGTAAATGCCGGTGCTCCAGGCGGTGGATTTATAAACGTTACTGTATCTTGTGAGGGAAGTTTTCCGAGTGTTCAGACATTTTTAGAAAAAATTGAAAAAAACTTAAGGCCTGTAAAGGTTGTAGATTACACAGTCGCATCAGCTTCTGGTGGCGCCAGTGTCAGCTCAACATTTAATTTTTCGATGCCGTATGTTGGTGAAGAAACGAAAACAGACACTGCTAAAGCCGAAGAAGGAGCTACCAATGGGACAAAATAAGTTAATTGCATTTTTTATTGGCTTGGTAGTAACTGGTATTGTTTTTGCCGGAATTGTGATGATTGCGGGGAAAGCAGACAAGATTGAGCCAAGTACAAGTAAGCAAGGGATCATAACTGATGCCGATTTGAAAAATGTTAAGTCAAAAACAGAGGGACTCGAGAATTTTGGAAACTTACCGACTATTGTTACGTCCAACGATATCGGCAGGGACAACCCATTCGAACCATATTAATAATGACAGAATCTGTAAGCAATACACAATTGGGTGATATGGCCTTGATGAAGTTTTTAAGTTTATTGGAAAGCGAAGGCCTTATCAAGACAGAGGACATCACACTCTTAAAAAACAAGTATTCAAATACCGAAGACATGTATTCGGCGTTGGTATCACTTGGAAATTTGGATGAATCAAGTCTATCTAGGATATATGCAGAAGCAAAAGGTATTCCCTACATCGACCTTCAGTCGATAGACGAAGATGCTTTAGCTCTTGTCGATCAAAATGTTGCTTTAAAGTCTGGCTTTATACCATTTTCTATCGATAATGAAAACAAGTCTCTGCAGGTTGCAATTACTGATCCTTCAAAGTTTAAAATGCTTAATTCTAGAGCGCTAAAAGCCTTGGAGGAAAAACTAGAACTTAAAATCGAGTTATTTGTTGCATCATCAAAAAATGCACTCAATCTTTTAAATAAAAAAAGTCAAGACAATCAAGGGGGAGACAACGACATCCCCATGATTGATCTGACTAAGATTGAGATAAAAGGTTCGATCTTAAAAAAGATCCCTTTTGATATTGCAAAAAAATACAGTGTCATTTCATTCAGAAAATCGCCAGATGATACGCTGGAGGTTGCAGCTGTTGATCCTGCAAATCCAAAACTGAAAGAAATGCTCACTTATGTTCAAAAAGAAACCGGTGTGAATATAAGGATTTTCAAAGTTTTGCAAGAGCAAGTCGATAAAATATTAGAATCATACCAAGACAAGGTAAGTAGATCCTCCGACGAAGAAGACGATGGGGCGAGTGTGCTGATTTCTGAACCAGATGAAAAAAATGAAAAGCCAATTGCTCAAGATTCTGAAGCAAAAAAGCAAGACGATTCTGTCGAGAATCTAGACTTGTCTTCAGTTTTGGGCAAAGAAAATACATCGGTTGAAGACCTCAAGGGATTTTCTAATTCGGGACAGGTTCCCCAGCTATTAGCTTCGATGATTGTCTTAGCTGTCCAACAGAGAGCAAGTGATATCCACATAGAACCTTTCGAGAAGGCGGTAAGGATCAGGTTCCGTATAGACGGAGAGCTAACAGATATAATACTATTACCTGCTGATATGATCTCGCATATTATTGCTAGAATTAAAATCTTATCAAAACTTAAACTTGACGAGCAACGTATTCCTCAGGACGGTAGAATGGAAGCCAAGATCGGAAAAGAGGTCTTGGATATTAGAATATCCACACTACCAACCGTTTTTGGCGAGAAAGCGGCCCTCAGACTACTTTCAAAATCTAGAAAAATGGAAAAACTCGAGGATCTTGGCTTTGATGGCTTAAACTATGACCGTACTATCGAAGCGCTAACCAAGCCATTTGGCGTAGTTCTGTCCACCGGTCCAACGGGTTCTGGTAAGACAACCAGTCTGTACTCTATGCTTTACCGCTTGAATCGTCCTGAGGTAAATATTGTTACACTAGAAGACCCTGTCGAATACGAAATTGCCGGTATAAACCAAACTCAGATCAAACCGCAGATTGGTTTCGGTTTTGCTGATGGTCTAAGGAGTATTTTAAGACAAGATCCAAACGTCATAATGGTTGGTGAGATTCGCGATAGCGATACTGCAGAGCTTGTAGTTCAAGCTGCCCTGACCGGACATATGGTCTTATCGACACTTCATACCAATGATGCTTCAAGCGCTTTAGCAAGACTATACGATCTGGGCGTCGAGCCATTTCTTTTAACCTCTGCCTTGGACATTGTAATAGGGCAAAGACTAGTCAGGCGAATATGCCCAAAGTGCAAGGTTGAAGTAGAGATGCCTCAGTCGGTGATGTTTGAAGTGAAAAAAGAGTTTGAAAAGCTAAATTTCAATCAGCCAATAAAATTTTACAAAGGCAAGGGTTGTGATTCATGCAAGGATGGGTTTGTAGGAAGAATTGGTATTTTCGAAGTCCTAACCATGTCGGAAGCTATCGAGACACTAGTTCTTGCCAAAAAAACATCCGGAGAAATATTCACACAAGCAGTCAAAGAGGGTATGATTACAATGAAGCAGGATGGGTTAATAAAAGCGGTCAAGGGAGTGACGACCGTTGATGAGGTGTTAAGAGTTACTGCACAGATTAAGGAGGGATAGTGGCTTCTATTGATGAAGCAAGAAATATTTTTCAAAAAGCAATCGACTTGGGGGCGAGCGATCTTCATATACTGACCGATGAATCCCCAATAGTTAGGATAGACGGCAATTTATTTAAATTACCGGAAATGAATCGCTTGGCTCAAGGCTCGACCGAAAAGTTTTTACTAACAACTCTTCGCCCAGAACAAATAGAAAGATTAAAAAGCGATAAAGAAGTTGACTACTCTTTCAATTTTGATGGTTCAAGGGTCAGGGCAAATGTTTATTTCGAAAGAGGGCGTCCAGCTGGTTCGTTTAGATTTATTACCGAAAAAGTTCGTACTATCGAAGACTTGGGTCTTCCTCCAGTTATTCAAGAATTTGGAAATAGAGAACAGGGCCTGATAGTAATTACTGGACCGACGGGCCACGGCAAGTCAACAACCATTGCATCATTGATTGGATATATAAACACTAACCACTCTCGACATGTTGTGACGGTTGAGGATCCGATCGAGTATATTTTTAAAAACGAGAAAAGTATTATTAGTCAGCGCGAACTTGGTACGGATACATTTAGCTTTGGACGGGCTCTAAAAAGTGTTTTAAGAGAAGATCCGGACGTAGTTTTTATCGGAGAGATGCGCGATTTGGAAACTTTCGAAGCTGCATTGACAATAGCAGAAACAGGTCATCTGGTATTTACAACTTTACATACTAACGATGCTTCTCAAACACCAAGCAGAATTATCGATGCATTTCCCAGAAATCAGCAGACACAGGTCAGGCAACAGCTCGCCAATGTGCTGGCGGGCGTTATCTCTCAAAGGTTGATTCAGAAAGCCTCTGGGAAGGGTAGGGTTGTAGCCTGCGAAGTTATGATTGCCAACTCGGCTATAAAAAGTTTGATCAGGGAAGATAAGGTCCATCAAATTCAATCTATTATCCAGACTAGCGCGTCCGAGGGGATGATAACCCTGGATAAAGTATTGGCTGATTATGTATCAAGAGGGGAGATCACTCTCGAAGAAGCACTGAAGTGGACGAGCGATATAAAAGAATTTAAACAAATGGTGTTTTAGTGGCCAATGCAATAAATATTCAGTTATTTAATAGAGTTACTCTAAAGGAAAGGTCTCTTTTTACAAGAGCCCTTGCTACTATGGTGGCTTCGGGCCTTCCCGTGGTAAGAGCCTTGGGCCTGTTGGGAAAGCAAACCAGAAATAAGTTCTTTGCTGGAATAATTGCGCAAATCATAAGAAGAATCGAAGAAGGTGACACACTTTCTAGCGCTTTTTCTAAGTTCCCGAAGGTATTTGACAATGTTTACGTTGCCTCGCTTCGTGCGGCAGAAGCATCAGGAAAATTAGAGGAGATATTAAAAGAGCTGGCTGACCAAAAGGAAAAAGACTACAAGCTTATCTCGTCAATCAAGGGAGCGATAACTTATCCGATCATGATAATTGTTTTCATGCTTTTTACGGGAATTGTGTTAATGACTATGGTTGTTCCGAAATTCGAAACCTTATTTGAAGAAACGAATGTTCCGCTACCGCTGGCTACAAAAATATTAATCGGCACTTCGACTTTTCTGCTAAATTACTGGTATGTCATCTTGCTTGTTTTAATAGCCGGAATAATATGGTTCAGGTATTATCTGAAAACTAGAAATGGCCAGCTTTTTTATGCGGGTTTAGTCTTGGGCACTCCATTTATCAGAGAATTCTTTGTTGACGCCTATATGTCTCGGTTCTGCCGAACACTAGGGATGATGACATCGGCTGGTGTGCCAATAATGGAGTCAGTTAGAATAGTTGGGGCAGTTATAAATAATGCAATCTACCAAAACATTTTAGAGAAAGTCTCTCACCAGATAGAAAGGGGCATTCCAATGTCGGCTCCATTGTCCCAATCCAAGGAATTTCCTCCGATTGTATCTCAGATGATATCAACTGGTGAGCAAACGGGAAAACTGGACGAAGTGATGATCTCACTTTCGGGGTATTTTGAGGAAGAAACGGCAAATAAAGTAAAGACAATCTCGAGCTTGATTGAACCAATTCTTATCTTTATCGTAGGAATAGGCGTTGGTATAATGGTGTTTGCCATTATAGTTCCGATATATCAAATATCTTCATCAATGAAATAATTGACAAATAGTTTGTGAAATGTTGTATAATAAGTTAATAAATAGGAGGAAAATGAAAAGGATAAAAGCGTTTACGTTAGTAGAATTGCTTGTTGTTATATTGATAATAGGTGTCCTAGCGACCCTCGTAATTTTGTCACTTTCGAGCTCGGTTAAAAAGTCGAAAGATGCACGTGCGGTTGACTCTATTAAGAAAATTCAAACAGCTTTGACTCAGATTCAATCAGAGGCAGGAGGTGCTGGCCTTGATACTATTACCTCTTTAGCAGGATATAAAGCGGCGGCAGCAGCGATTGATGTATCTACGTTTAAAAGCACAACAGGAGATAAATTTTTTCAGACAACTCCAAAGGATGCTACGGACGCGGCGATTAAGATTCATGTCACTGGGGCTGATACATACAATATCTTCGGAGTCAGCACTACGGCAGGGAAGTGTTACTATATTTCCGAAAGTAATAACAATCTCACAGCTTCACCAGCTGATAAAGATTGCAGCACTCTCTAAGATTTGACTACCTGGATTGCAATACTAATTGGTCTTTGCTGGGGTTCATTTCTCTCTGTCATCAAGAATCGACTCGATCGACTTGGAACAATTCTTTATACCAGAAGTGAATGCCCCAAATGCAAAACAAAACTCAGCGCGCTGGATCTTATCCCTATACTGAGTTTTGTTTTGATGGGTGGAAAGTGTAGGCATTGTCACAAGAAAATCAGTATCGAATATCCATTATTTGAGATTACATCACTTGCTCTTACACTTGGCGTTTACCTTAGGTTTGGTATCTCAACATTCTCTGTTGCACTTTTCCTGTCCTTATCTTGTCTCTTGGTAGCATCCGCGCTTGATATAGAGAGCATGGAAGTCGAACTTGGCATATTTATCGCAGGAATAGTGTTTGCGTTAATCTGGTATTTTGGATCAAATAGTTTGAGCTTAAGCAGCGCTGCACTTTTGGGATGGGCTATCTTGTTGGCAGTTTTCCTGCCACTTGTGTTTTACTTTGTCAGCCATGAGAAGTGGATGGGCTTGGGCGATGCAATATTTGCTCTCTGGGCGGCAATTCTAGTGGGATTCCCACTTTCGGGAGTGGCGATGTTTTGTGCCTTCGTAAGCGGCGCGATATTTGGTATAATCATCATTGTAACGCGAAAACGTGATGCGAAGGTCGGAATACCCTTTGGTCCGTTTATAGCTCTTGGGGCTATCATAGCTCTGTTTTGGGGTAATGTAATACTTGATGCTTATCTTAAGATAATAGGATTCTAAAGGAGGAATATGGGAAAGAGAATCATGGCTTTCACGCTAGTTGAGCTAACTGTTGTAATAACGATTATTGTTATCCTCTCAACGTTTGTTGCTATTAATTTAACTTCAGCGCAAAAAAAGGCACGAGACGACAAAAGGGTTAGTGATGCGCATATTTTGGCCAATGCTCTCGATCAGTATGCTACAACTAACCAGAGGAAATATCCTTGTCCGGTTGCTCCAGATCCGACCACGGACCTTAATGGATGTATCGCTGGGAACATGACATATGACAAACGGGAAATCGTTTTTTCAATAGATCCAAATACTATTTATGATAAGTTAAAAGCATACGTTAATCCGGTTCCAACTGATAAAAACACGGGTGACTATAAGTATATATATATATTCCGAAAGGACGGTGGTAAGGCATTTATTGTTGTGAATAAGTCTGAATCGAGTACAGTAGCAAACCAAGGAATATGCAACAGCCCGAGTACTGGCTTGCCTGCTGATGTTGCGGCACAAGTTCCCGAATCATGTTATTTTGTGGCGAGGTAAGATGCCAAAACTCAAGGCACTGACTCTGGTTGAACTTACGGTGTCGATTGCGATTACGGTGATGCTTATTGCTGTAAGCGTGCCACTTTTTAACAAGGAGAGGGGCGATAATCTTGTTCAAAAAGAAGCACAGCTTGTTGCGGCTTACATCGAGAGTGCGAGATCGATGGCGCAACACCCCGAAAGTGAGGATGCCGTTGGATACAGGGTTAAATCAACTGGAAGAGTTTTGTCTACATTAAGACTGGAGAGCGTATCGGGTGACCTGACGGAAACAGGAACTGTGCAAAATACCCTGACGCTCACCAGGTCTACAGCGGATTTTGCTTCAAATAATTTAGACTTTTACGTTTTTGCTGGTGAATATAGAGGCCCTGCCAAGACTATAACTGTTAAGCTCGATTCAAATCAGGATATAAAAAAGTCGATAACGATATCTGCGCCTGGAGTTATAAATGTTGCTCCGTAATAATAAATTTAAATCATTTGGAATAATAGAAGCAGTTATTGCTTCCGCTATTGTGGTAATCTTGATTTCCGGTGCGGTGTCGCTATCTTCAAGCTCGCTTCGTTCAAGTAGCTTAAATACTGCTTATTTTGAAAGTGAACATATCGCAGATGACTTGATGGAGCAAATTTATTCGGCTAAATCAGCTGGAAAATTATACTTTGACAGTAGAGATATTGTCTCCACTGATACATTGTTTCCTATTGATTGCTTTGACACATCATATTGGAGGAGTAGCTGCGATGGTGTTATTAGTGCAGGGGCTGAGTTGCCATACAATACTGACACGATCTTTTCAGGTGCTCTAGGGTCAGAATATGTAGATGTCGGGAAAGATGATATCTCCCCAGCCTTCCCTGATGTTTTTTATTCGTGGAAAATTAGTATCAATAAGCCATCCGAAATGCAGCCGCCCATTTCCGGATGTAGATCGGTTTCTGACTCGGGCAATGCTATTCCCGAAGAGAAATGTAGGTTTGCACAGATTGATATCAAGTGGAACGAGTCAAGTGGTGAAAAACATTATTATTTAACACAATATTTTGCAGATTGGGAAAGATAGATGACAATAAAATCATATTCACTGGTTGAAACCTTGGTCGCATCGTCAATTTTTATGATAGTTGTGGTCGTCTCGCTTTCTTCATATGCTATGATTCGAAAAACGAATAACCAGACAGATGATGCAAGATCGACAAATCAATGCGCAAGACAACTTGAAGACTATATCGTCTCACAGGTAAGATCAAGCAATTATGGTAAAAGAGTGATGGGTATCAGGGAAGACGGGGCTCTCGAAGATATTGACGAAACGGCTACCAGCTATGTTGGTATTGCTCTTTTTAAAACCGAAAGCAAGCTTGAGGCGATCTATAAATCAGGTGATTTATACTACACAAAAGAATTACCATATACGTTGCTTCCCAGTAGAGTGACTCTCACGCCCGATGCAGATACCCCACTTCTTTCAACGGACTGTAATGCTTTTGTGATACCAAATCCTGAATTTATTGATGATCCAATAAAGACATTTTCTGCAAAAAAAGTTGTACCGTTTGCTGACTCCACGGATCCAAATAGTACAGTCTATTTGATTGTCTTGGAGGATGCGCTTTATAGAAAAAGTCTTGAAACACAGAATTCAGCTGAAACTAGAAATTCATTTGCCAGAGTATATCTTAGGGTTTCAAATAATTTGGGGGAAATCTGATGATTAGGCTGAAATCGTCGGCATTGTTGATAGCGATTGTCGTCGGAGTTGTGCTGACATCCGCTGTAACCGGTGTCGCTCTTTTGGTAAATGAAAATACACAGATGTCCGGTCAGTCTCGAGATGGAAAAGCGGCCTATCGAGCAGCACTGAGCGGCATAGAGGATGGGCTTCTAAGGTATAAAATCGCCAAGTCACAAAACCTAGAATCTAAACTATTTAAACCCCTTGGCAATTTTGAAATCTCAAATGTTTCAGGGAGGCAAAAAGTTTCTTATGATTTATCTTTAAAATCCAGTTCGATAACAGTTGGTGGTGAGGACGATTTATCACAAACACTTAAAATGGACGATACTCTCGATATTGACCTCAATTATTTTATTAATGAAAAAGATTTGACAAAAGTTTTTATATATTTTAAATCAATTCCATATACTCTAGACGGCGCAGATCATAAAAATGATATTACTGGATCATTTACAGCTCTAAACTATAAAATAGTTGATCTATCGAAACCATACGAAGAGCAACTCCTGAGGGAGGGGACAAATCAAATTAGTTCGGCATCTAGTATGTCAGTTACTACAGACGGCTGCTTGCCTGATAGCTCAAACTGTCATTTGCGAATCAAGCCACAATTTGCGTTAAGCGTTTTATCGGGTGACGCAAGGAGAATATCAGGTTCAACAGAATCAGCAAGTGGCAAGTTAGTTGACTATGCCTTAGAAGGTAGGGATTCAGACGATAATTTGATACCTGCAGATCCAGTGCAGGACAAGCCAGGCCTTGTAGTAATAGAATCAATTGGGATCGCCGGACAAGCAAGGCGAAAAATAGAGGCTAAAATTGATGCCTCAAGCGGTACTTACCTTGGAATATTTGACTATGGTGTTTACTGTGGTGACAAGTGTAATTGGGGTACGAATGGACTCTAGGGAGAAGATTGAGATATGGACCGATGGTGGTTCTAGGGGTAATCCTGGTCAAGCGGCGATAGGCGTAGTATTGAAAAAAGATAACAAAGTTTTTAAGAAGCATTCAGAGTGTATTGGTATAGCAACAAATAATATTGCAGAATATACAGCCGTCAAAGTCGCTCTTGAACTTTTCAAGTCAATTTTAAGCGAGAAAGAGGTTATTTTTTACCTTGATTCAGAATTGGTTGTAAAGCAATTAAATGGTCAGTATCGAGTCAAGGATCAAAACTTAAAGGTACTTTATCTCAAGGTGCGAGAATTAATAACAGACAATAGCATCAAATCAACTTTTGTTCATGTAACACGAGATAAAAATAAACTTGCCGATGAATTACTAAATAACGCACTTGACCTACGAAAGTCTTAAAAGTATATTCAAAGACAACAACTAAAGAGGAAAATAGTGGAAAAAAGCTTATTTGCCCAAGAAGAAGAGAGGATATTAAAGTTTTGGCAAGAAAACAAAATATTCGAAAAGTCTGTAGATAAAAATTCGAAAGACAAACAGTATGTTTTTTATGATGGGCCTCCTTTTGCTACCGGTCTTCCACACTATGGGCACATTCTGTCTTCTGTAATAAAAGACTTGGTGCCAAGATATCAGACTATGAAGGGTAGCTCTGTAAGAAGAAGATGGGGCTGGGATTGTCACGGACTTCCTATTGAACATCTCGTTGAAAAAGAGCTTGGAGTATCAGGTAAAAAAGAAATTGAAAAACTTGGAGTTGATAAGTTTAACCAGAAAGCTAGAGAGATGGTGTTGGAGTACGTACGTGAATGGAAAAAAACCGTTGATAGAATCGGCCGGTGGGTAGATTTCGACAATTCATACAAAACAATGGACAACTCATACATGGAGAGCGTCTGGTGGACTCTGAAAACTATATGGGAAAAGAACTTAATATACGAAGGTAGGAAAGTACTGCTTTACTGTACTAGATGCGAAACTCCGATTTCGAATGCGGAAATTGCAATGGATAATAGCTATAAGGATGTCACCGAGGAATCATTGATAGTCAAGTTTAAACTTAAGGCTGGGCAAAACTTTTCAAGGGGATATGAAATCAAGGATCATGCATACATTCTTGCTTGGACAACAACACCCTGGACTTTGCCCGGAAATGTTGCGTTAGCAGTTGGTGATGATATTAAATACTCAGCGATTAGAATAAGAGGTAACAACGAACTTTATATTGTAGCCTCGAAACTTACGGAATCTATTTTTAAAAATAAAGAAATCGAAATAGTCCATGACGACCTCTTGGGCAGAGATATTTCGGGTTTGGAATATGAGCCACTTTTCGAAATTGAAGCAGTAAAGATCAGCGATAAGCGCCATTGGTATGTTGTGCCAGCTAGTTTCGTAACGACTGACGAGGGGACAGGTGTAGTCCATACGGCTGTGATGTATGGCGAAGATGATTACCTGCTAGGCCAGCAGGTCGACCTTCCACAGGTACCGCTACTTGATCAAAGTGGCAAGTTCAACAATGATGCCCCCGCATTTTTGCAGGGCAAAAACTTTAAAGATGCAGAACATGAAATAAAACAAGACCTAGAATCGAGGGGGCTAGTTTTTGAGAAAAAAGCCTTCACACATTCATATCCATTTTGTTGGAGATGTGAATCACCGCTGATATATAATGCAATCTCAGCTTGGTTCATAGACATCCAGAAAAACAAGCATAAGTTAATAGAGTTAAATCATAAAATAAATTGGTATCCGGAATATCTAAAAGAAGGAAGATTCAAAAACATTCTAGATACAGCGCCGGATTGGAATATTTCAAGAAATAGATATTGGGCAACGCCTCTGCCGTTTTTTAAATGCAATAAATGTAATGAACAAAAATGCATTGGCTCGATCGAAGAGCTTAAAGGAGAGTCAAAAAACTTTGATGAAATATACCCAGATCCAAAAAATGTTGATATCCACAGACCGCAGATAGATAAAATTGCTATTGCATGCAAATGTGGCGGAGAAATGAAGAGGATAGAAGAGGTTGTGGACTGCTGGGTTGAGAGTGGCGCTATGCCGTATGCTGAGTGGCATTTTCCTTTTGAAAACGAAGAAGTGTTCAAATCAAGGTTCCCGGGTCAGTTTATTGCTGAATATATAGCACAAACACGAGCGTGGTTTTACTATATGCATGTTTTGGGAGTATTACTTTTTGACGATATTAGCTATGAGAATGTTGTAGCAACAGGAACGATACTTAACGAAAAAGGCGAAAAACTGTCAAAATCCAAAAAGAACTTTCCGGATCCTTGGATAATGATAGATAAATACGGTGCCGATGCGCTTCGATACTATCTGATGACGAGTGTTGTTATGCAGGCCGATAATTTATTCTTTAATGAAGCGGATCTAAAAGATGTTTACTCAAAAGTAATCAATATAACTTATAATATCTCGAGGTTTTACTCGATATACGAAAGTCAATATAAAAATCTTGAATTTAATTATGAAAAATTGGGATTGTTAGACAGATGGATTGTTTCAAGACTATCGTCGACAATAAAAGTGGTAACTGAAAACCTAGATGCTTATAGTACTGTAAGGGCGGGTAGGGAGATAAAAGGACTGCTGGACGATTTTTCAACTTGGTGGCTAAGAAGAAGCAGGGAGAGATTCAAGTCTGGCAATAAAGAAGATGAGGAGAACGCTTTTTCGACTATGAAGTACTGCCTTGTGGAGATATCAAAAATATTGGCTCCTTTTACACCATTTATGGCCGAATCATTGTGGCAAAAATTACGGTTGGAAAATGATGAGGAAAGTGTTCACCTGGCTTTCTGGCCTCAGTATAAGGAAGAATATATTAACAAGGAAACTGAGGAAAAGATGGAAAAAGCCAGACAAATAGTCGAAGCGGGCCATTCTCTCAGGGATAAAAATAATATTAGGGTGAGACAAACAATTGCGGCAGTAGACTGGGAGGCAGATCTAGATGGAGACGGACAATATGAAAAACTTATTTTAGACGAATTGAATGTAGAAAAAAGAAAAAATGCTTCCGAGATGGTTAAACCAGACGAAGCAAGTGGTCCAAATGGTAAAATTATCATCGAAACCGATCTAAGCCCAAGATTGTTGGTGTTGGGAGACGTACGTGAAGTTACAAGAGCAATACAGTATTTAAGAAAAAAGATGGGATTTGAACAAGGGGAGGTTTTGAATGCTCTCTATTATTCAGACAACAACTCTGTAATCGGTTTTATGGAGAAAAGTACCAGGGAAATTTGCGAAAAAACGAATCTTAAAACCTTAATAAAGCACCCATCCAAAGAAGATAATATTGTTGAAACCTCAATATCTCTTGGAAAGGTAATGGTTTGGATTTGTGAAAATTCGAAAGATTAAACTCAACTTCGACTGGACTATAGTTGTAATTCCGATTCTGCTATCGATAGCTGGGCTTTCTGCTGTATACAGCATCACCTCGATTGCAGGGAAGTCTGACCAGTTTTTTTCACAAATTCTTTTTATTGTATTATCAATTTTTATTTATATATTCTTTTCCATTTTAGATTACAACGAGTTGAAACATTACAAGTGGTATATATACGCAGTTGTCGTTACTCTTATTTTTGCAGTTGATTTTCTGGGACAAGAAATACTCGGTTCAAGAAGATGGATAAATATTGGTTTTACCCAAATACAGCCATCAGAAATGATGAAGTTTGCATTTTTAATCTTGTCGGCGGGCTTAATTTCGCAAAACGAACGACTATCAATTAAGAAAACACTATTTATCTTGTTTTTTGCTATTGTGCCAATATTTCTCGTACTAAAGCAACCAGATCTTGGGACAGCTTTGACTCTATCGTCAATTGTTATAGCTGTGCTGGTTGCGGGAAGGGCACCTAGAAGTTTTTATTTTGTAGCGATCGGATTATTAATCTTGATATCGCCTATCGTATTTCAACAACTTAAGCCATATCAAAAACAGCGAGTAGCCACTTTTCTGAATCCCGCGTCTGATCCATTGGGCTCTGGCTATAATGTAACGCAATCAAAAATTGCCGTCGGATCGGGGGGGCTCTACGGCAGGGGATTCGGTGAGGCGACTCAAAGCCAGCTTCAGTTTTTGCCCGTAGCGCAGATCGATTTCATTTTTTCAGGATGGGCGGAGATGACTGGTTTTGTTGGCTCGATTCTTATGGTTTTGGCCTATACTATTTTGATATGGAGAATTTTCTCAATATCGGGAGTATCAAAAGACACCTTCGGCGAGGTATTCTGTATCGGTGCGGCAACGATGATATTTTTTCAGTCTTTTGTAAATATCGGGATGAACATAGGTGTCATGCCTGTAACAGGCATTCCTCTGCCATTTGTGTCATATGGCGGAACGTCAATTGCAACTACTGCGGCGATTCTCGGAGTTGTGCAGGGAATTTACCTAAGAAGGAAAACTTTGAAGTTCGAATAAAGAATTGACAAATGATAAAAAAAAGAGTAGTTTATCTCTAGGTAAATTGTAAAAGGACCGAAAATTTTTGTTATGAAAAAACCTTCGGATCAAATACGGGGAATACTAAAAGAAATTCGCACTATAACCTGGCCAGCTAGGCAGAGGGTTATAAATGATACAATTATTGTGACAATTTCTTTGATTGTGGGGTCCACGGCAATCGCCCTAGTGGACAAAGGGCTGTTTAGTGGGTTCCAGTACATGATTCAACAATTTCAAAAATAATCTTCAATAAAAATGACAACAGAAGAAAAAAAGACAAAGAATATAAAACAAGAGGGTAAGCGGGGCTGGTATGTCATCCACACTTATTCTGGGTATGAAGATCAGGTAGCTGAAAGCATGAAGCAAAGGATTGAGACAATGGGCATGGGTGATTTTATATTTAACGTGCTTGTGCCAACAGAAAAGCAAATTGAGATCAAAAACGGTAAGAGATCGGTAGTTGAAAAAAAGATCTTTCCGGGATATGTACTGGTTGAAATGGTCGTTACGGACGAATCATGGTACGTTGTTAGAAACACCCCAAACGTGACTGGATTTGTTGGCTTCGGTGTAAGGCCGACGCCGATGTCCGAAGATGAGATTGCTCGCATTAAAAAACGCATGAGCATAAAGGATCCAAAGCACAAAATTGAGTTTGGCCTTGATGATTTGGTCAGAATTACCGATGGTCCGCTCAAAGGTTTTGAGGGTAAGGTTACGGATATTGATGAAGAAAAAGGCAAGATCAAAGTGTCGGTTAATATGTTTGGTAGGGAAACCCCGGCAAATATTGACTTTTTACAGGCAAAAAAGATTTAAAAATTAATGGTTTATTATGGCTAAAAAAATAAAGACAGTTATCAAAGTTCAGGCACCTGCGGGACGTGCAAATCCTGCTCCTCCTATTGGACCAGCCTTGGGTCAGCACGGTGTAAATATCATGGACTTCGTTAATAAGTTTAATGAGAAGACGAAGGAAATGGGCGACACCGTTGTCCCAGCAGAAATTACAATCTATGAAGATAGAACTTTTGATTTTATATTGAAAACACCTCCTGCAGCAATTCTATTGAGAAAAGCTGCAAAAGTTGAGAAGGGCTCTGGAGTTCCAAATAGGGAAAAAGTTGGTAAAGTTACCAAGGATCAGGTTAGGGAAATCGCAGAAAAGAAATTAGTTGATCTAAATACTGCAAATATTGAACAGGCAATGAAAGTTGTTGAAGGCACGGCGCGGTCTATGGGCATAGAGGTTGTAGCGTAACCACATTCAGAATCAGAGCGTAGCTAACGCTCGATAAAACCAAGTCTAAAACAAAAACCCTCCGCTTTCGCGGAGAGTTTTTGTTATGCCCCTCTTACTAGAGGCTCGACCCCAATTTTGGTTGAAGGGTGCGATAATTTTATTTTGCGCCCGTGTCGAGTGTAGTAGAAGGTATCCTCACAACGAGCGACAAGGTGCAAGGAGGGGAAATCACCTAGTCAATCTCGAAGTGAGGATACCTGCTGCTACAATTTCAAATTACTTATTTTCACAAGAGAACACTATAGCAAAAAATATTGATTTTGTCAACCCCTATAAAGCAAAAAACCAGCTTGATGCCGGTTTTTTGCTAGACTTCAGTGATTTCCCCTCACTTACCTTTCCTCTATTAGGAAACCAAATTTGAAGTCGATGTCAATCCCAAACGCCAGTCGAACATTAGGTGTCAAAACTATCTTGTCTTAGGAGTTATATGGTATAGAATGGACGTATGCAAAAAATTGAAGTAGAAAAAATATCTAAAGCTAAGTTGCCCGAAAGGTTGCGCGAAATACCAGATTGCCCGGATAAAATTTATTTAAGGGGGAGCAAGGATCTTTTAAACTCAAGCTATTTAGTCTCAATTGTTGGATCAAGAAAGGCAACTGACTATGGGCTCAAGCAGTCTAGAAAAATTGCACGAGAATTGGCTCAATCTGGCGTTGTGATCGTCTCTGGACTAGCGCTTGGAATTGATACTGAAGCGCACAAGGGGGCGCTGGAGGCAGGTGGCAAGACAATTGCAGTTCTTGGCACAGCTATCGATAAAATTTATCCTGCGACGAACTCCTCCTTAGCAAAAAATATTCTCGAAAGTGGCAGTGCAATAATTTCAGAATATCAAGAGGGGTCGCCGACATATCGTTCAAACTTTGCACTGCGCAACAGAATAATTGCCGGTATCTCAATGGCGACTATCGTCATTGAAGCCGCAGAAAAGTCTGGAGCTTTGATCACGGCATTTTTAACTCTTGACTACAACCGTGAATTGTATGCATTGCCTGGAAATGTCGACCGTATTAACTCCAGAGGAACAAATCGTTTAATAAGATCTGGGGCAAATTGTCTAATTGATGCCGGGGGCTTACTGTCTGATTTTAATATTATCGAGCCGAAGCGAAAGGTGGCGAGCTTAAGTATCGAAGAAAAGCAGCTGGCAGATATTTTTATCGAGAGCGAATACAATTTTGATCAGATTCTGTCAAAGTTGTCGATCGATCCGGCTAAATTGAATGTCCTGTTGGCAATGCTGGAGCTTAAGGGTATATTAGTTAGGTCTGCAAACGGATATTATGGTCTAAGTTGACACGCTGATATAATTTCGTAAGATTTATACATTATGAGTAAAAAATTATTAATTGTAGAGTCACCGGCTAAAGCGAGAACGATTGGCCAGTATCTTGGGTCTGGTTTTGAAGTCGTCGCATCATATGGCCATGTCAGGGACTTGCCAAGCTCTGTTCTGGGAGTTGATGTCGAAAAGAATTTTGAACCAACCTATGTGATTGCACCAAAGTCCAGAAAAAATGTTACCGCAATTGCGAAACCAGCAAAAACTGCCGATGAAATATATTTAGCAACTGACCTTGACCGAGAGGGTGAGGCTATAGCTTGGCATATTGTTCAAGCGGCGAAATTGGACAAACTAAAGGACTTCAATTCAAAAGTTAAGAGAATCACATTTCACGAGATATCAAAATCATCGATTCTTGAAGCCATATCCAAACCGAGGGAGATCGATATGGGCTTAGTTGATGCTCAACAGGCAAGAAGAATTCTGGATAGACTGGTGGGGTATAGCTTAAGTCCACTGTTATGGAAAAAAGTATATAAAGGGTTGTCGGCTGGCAGGGTCCAATCTGTTGCAGTCAGGATGGTTGTAGAGCGGGAGAGAGAAATTCAGGCCTTCAAGCCAGAGGAGTATTGGTCAATATCTGCAGTTTTACAAAAAGATGCTAAAAACTTTATCGCAAGACTAGTTGAGATTAAGAGCCAAAAACTAGATAAAATTGCCATAAAAAGCGAAAAAGAAGCGGCGGAAATTTTAATAAAACTCGAAAAAGGTCAGTACGAAGTATTGTCGGTTGATTCAAAAAAAGAAAAAAGAAACCCGTATGCCCCTTTTACAACCTCGACTATGCAGCAAGAGGCGGCAAATGTTCTTGGATTTTCAGCAAAGCAAACCATGCGATTGGCTCAGGGGCTCTATGAGTCTGGCTATATAACGTATATGAGGACCGACTCGGTTAGTCTTTCTCAAAACGCTGTTTCGAGTATTAGAAAGTATATTGAAAATTCATATGGAGCAAATTATTTGCCTGAATCTGCTAGAGGTTTCAAAACAAAGTCACGTCATGCTCAAGAAGCCCACGAAGCAATAAGGCCGGTGGAAGTCGAAAAATCAGCATTATTAATCAAGGGGCTCGAACCTAAGGCCGCCAAGCTTTACGATCTTATCTGGAGAAGGGCTTTAGCATCGCAGATGAAAGAGGCCCAGATCGGTATAACCGACATCAGAACCAAGTGCTACGATTATATATTTGGAGCACGTGGACAGTCAGTGATATTCGATGGGTTTTTAAAGTTGTATCCGCAAAAAGTTACTGAAACTGAGCTACCGACCATGAAAATAGGGGATATACTAAAGCTTTTAGAACTTAAAAAAGAACAACACTTTACAGAACCGCCGGCTAGATATTCGGAAGCAACCCTGATCAAGGCACTTGAGGAGAAGGGGATAGGCAGACCATCGACTTATGCGCCGACAATGTCGACCATTCAAGATAGGGGATATATTGTAAAAGACAAGGGTAGATTAAAACCCGAAGATGTCGGTTTCATCGTTAATGATATTCTAGTCGATAACTTTCCGGATATTGTAAATTATGATTTTACTGCTCACGTTGAAGATGACCTTGACGAGATCGCCGAAGGCAAAAGGGTTTGGCAGGAGGTAATCGCTGAATTTTATGGTCCTTTTGAAAAATTGCTCAAGGACAAGTCTGACAAGATCGAAAAAAAATCAATGGATGAAGAACTAGAAGAAAAATGTCCCGATTGTGGTAAGAACTTGGTTATGAAGCATTCGAGAAGGGGCAAATTCATTGGTTGTACCGGATTCCCAGACTGCAGATTTACCAGAAGTTTTGTAAAACCAGAGGTCCAAGTAAAAATTGACTTAGCAAATAACTCGATCAAAGACAGGACATGCCCCAAGTGCAAAGGTGGGCTCAGGGTTGTAAGCGGTAGATTCGGACCGTTTATAGGTTGCAGTAAATATCCGGATTGCAAGTACATAGAGAAGATTGCAAAACAAAATAATCAATAATGCTGCCAAAGTCGATCCAGAACGCTATAGATGAATTTTCTCGTCTCCCAGGAATAGGTCCAAAGTCTGCGGCGAGAATCGTTTTTTATCTTATCTCAAAACACGAAGTTGATATTGAAAAACTCTCTAATTCTATTGCTCATTTAAAGAGGGATCTTAAAATATGTTCAATCTGTTTTAACTACGCCGAAAGTGAGCCATGCGAGATTTGTCAGGACGCAAAAAAAGACGACGGCTCCATTTTGGTTGTTGAGGAACCGCTCGATGTATTAGCTATCGAGAGAGCGGGCTTTAATGGCAAATATCATGTTTTAGGGGGAGTGATATCTCCAATCAACGGTATCGGGCCAGACGATCTGAGGATTGGCCAGCTGATCGATAGAGTCAGGAAAAACGAGAACAAGATTAACGAGATAATCTTGGCAACAAACCCCACGTTAGAAGGGGAGGCGACGGCCGTTTATATTGCGCAAAGACTACAAAGTTATAAAATAAAAGTAACAAGGTTAGCGAGAGGTTTGCCCTCCGGCGGAGATTTGGAGTATGCTGACGAAGCAACGCTCTCGAGGTCAATTGAAGGAAGAAAGGAGTTATAAATGGACGATCAAAAGGAAGTTGGCATAGAAAGTGCTAGATTTTGTCCAATATGCGGTTTCGAGGGCAACGATTTGATGTGCCCGGTATGTAATCAGAAAATGGAATCATTGGACCAAGAGATTGACCGGATCATGGAGAAAGAGGATGAGCAAAAAAATGACTTGCTTGGTAAGGATGTAAGCTTAGAAGACGAGAAGATCAAGGAAGAGTTAATGGAAAAGTCTAAAGATGAAACCGGTGAAGATATATAATACTTTAGAGAAAAAAATTGAGGAAGTAATCCCTATCTCGGGCAAGGATGTTGGGATGTATTCATGTGGCTTGACGGTCTATGACTATGCTCATATCGGAAACTTAAGAAAATACATTTTTGATGATTTGCTTAAACGAACGCTTCAGTATTTCGGCTATAACGTTAAGCATGTTATGAATATCACCGATGTCGGACATTTAACGAGTGATGCGGATGAGGGTGAGGATAAGATTGAAAAAGGCTCTGCAAGAGAAAATAAGTCTGCTTGGGATATTGCCAAATTCTACGAGAAAGCATTTCTTGATGATCTGAAGCTCCTCAATATTGAAAAGCCAGAAATTGTTTGCAGGGCAACAGAGCATATCAGGGAGCAGATTGATCTAATTTCGAAACTAGAAGAAAAAGGATTCACTTATAATACAGCAGACGGAGTCTATTTCGACATTTCTAAGCTTGATGACTACGGCAAATTAGCCTCACTTGTAATTGCAGACCAGAAGGAAGGTGCGAGGGTAGAGGCAAACAAAGAGAAGAAAAATCCTTCTGATTTTGCACTGTGGAAAATTTCAAGGGAAGGGGAGAAGCGTCAAATGGAGTGGCCATCACCGTGGGGTGTCGGCTTCCCGGGGTGGCATATAGAATGTTCGGCGATGTCGACAAAGTACTTGGGACAACCATTCGAGATTCATACAGGTGGTGTTGATCATATACCGGTTCACCATACCAATGAAATTGCTCAATCAGAGGCGGCTTACGGAATACCACTTGCAAAATATTGGGTACATAGTGAACATCTATTGCAGGATGGACGCAAGATGGCCAAGTCAGACGGGCATTTTATCAGATTGCAAGACTTAGCTGAAAAAGGATTCGATCCGCTTGATTTTAGATATTTCTGCTTAACTGCCCATTATCGAACGAAACTTGATTTTAGCTGGGAACATCTTAAGGCTGCTCAAAATTCATATAAAACAATTAAGAACTTTGCGACACTGCTAAAAATAGAAGAAATTGAAAGTGAAAATGAATTTTATGAAAAAGCAATTGCTGATTTCGAATCTGAAGTTTCGAGCGACTTAAATACCCCAAAGGCTTTAGCTGTAATATTTAATACAATAAATGCTGCAAATAAAAATAAACTTTATGGTGGTGCGGGCCGAAAATTTATCAAGAAGATTGATACGATACTGGGGCTAAATTTATTAGAGAAGGAAAATATTCCCGATGATGTACTTGAATTGGCTAAAAAAAGAGAAGAGCTAAGACATCTCAAGGATTATGAGGCAGCGGATGCTGTCAGGGATAAAATCGAAAAAATGGGCTATATGGTTGAAGACTCACAGGATGGGGGCATAAAGGTATTGACAAAATGATCAAAATAAGGTAAGGTTTTTTCTTACGGTAAATCGCACGATTGACATAGGGAGGGATACGCCTCCTTTTTGTGTAGCGTATCTAGAATCCGAAATGGGCAGGGTTCTGACTGGGACATGTGGAGAGTTGTTTCGACTTGATCGAGACAGTGCCCCTCCTTCCCTTTCCTGGTCAGAACTTTGCCTGTTTTTTGTACAATAAATCTCTGAGTATTTGTCATCTTGCACATATAAAAATGACAGATTATCAGAGAAAATTGGCAAAACGTAACTTGAAAACCAGATCTTAGCTTCGGACTTTTTTGGAATGATTTGAGGAATGATTTCAGAGAAGTCCGAAGGTAAGAAAGAGATCGATTGGATAATCGCTCTTACGCCTTCGCGGCGACACTCAGTCGTAAGTCGCCCTGAAGGCGACAAAGGAGGAGCACGCAAGTGAGGCGCACACAGCCGTTTCTAGTCGTTCTACTGCTGGCGATCGGGATGTCTTTGGTCCCGGTGCCAGCGCACGCCATTGTGGATCTGCTTGTGGCTGCCGCAGTTGGGCAGCTCAATGCAATCTCACAGAGGCCCCACCCCGAAAGCTCGGTCATGCTCTATGTGACTGCCCAGCTCTTCTGGGATGGGACCACGATTTCAACCGCGTTTCCCATCACTGGCGGAACGCCCCTCTATGTCCTGAAGGGGACGGACATAGAGTTCTACCTTCTCCCTGTCAAGAATACGCCCGGGATGGACACGAAGTCCGTCTCGCTCTTCTGCCCGAAGAATGGGTGGAAGTCGGAGAGTTCCGGCAACCGGGTCGTTATCCGAACTGGATCTTTCCGCGCAATCACCGACGACGGTCTCCGAAAGGGTCCCCAGCCCTCGGAGATTTACCCGATTTCCATTCTGGGGAGTTACACCAACGGAAGGGAGCATTGCGGGTTCTTCAACCTGGAGCACCGCGACCGCATTAGCTCCCAGCAAGCGACATTCAACTTGATAGTCCTTGACCACGATGCAGTGATCAAGGCGCTCGAGAACTCGGAGATCGTCAAGGCAGCCGGCTACATGGGCGGCCCGACCATTTCACCGGCGATTCCAATTCTGCCAGGAAGCGGACCGCGATACCCCCTGACGGATGTAATCGCCCAGGAATTCCTGATCAACACACCTGGGACGACTCCTGCAGGGTTCAATCCGGTCGGCGCAACCCCAATGCAGTATGCGGGACCAGTCGAGCAGCCGGCACAGCCGGAGGCACGACCCGAGCCTGCGTATGCACCAGAACCCGAAGCTGAGTATCAGCCCGAGCGCGACTATCGCGCAGAGGCTGACTCTCGGCGTGAACGAGCCGAACGCACAGAAGCAAGCCGACGTCAGCAAGAACGTGACGACAAGGCCCAAGCACAGCAAGAACGTGATGAGCGGGCTGAAGCTGATCGGTGCCAGCGCGAACGTGATGACAAAGCTCGCCGAGCTGAAGCGGAGCGAGTCCGTCGCGCAGAGGCTGATCGGCTCGACGCGGAAGCACAGCAGGCCGATTCACAGCAACACCCTACGCGATCCGCTGCTCTAACCGACTGGACCGAGAGGAGCATGGTCGAGACTTACGAGACCAACCTCTCCGGTCGGACGTTCGATTTGTCCGGCCCCGTCTACTACAGATCCGTTTGCGACCAATACCCCCAGCATGCGCTGGTGGTGGTCTATGACCGGGCTGGCCGAGTCGTTCAAGGAGTACGCCTTGAGATCTTCCTTGAGGGTTACGAGGGCTGGAACGCAATCCAGGAGCTCAACCCGGGAGGAGTTGTGAACCCGGGCTGGCCGGTTGTTGCCAGCGGGTTCCGCTTGAAGGTCAACGGGACTCTTGTTGCGAACGTCAAGACGCGCGGGGCGGGTTCGTCTGTTTGGATTCCCGTCTTGTGCGACAACGGTCGATACTCGATCGGAGGCCAGGCTTGCCCGGCCACGATCGAGTAGCACGCGAACATGAAGTGAATCCGACCCGAGGCCTGGCGCTTGGCGCTCCTCTGGCGGATTGCAGTATTGAAAGGAACGAAAAACCATGAAGCGTAACGCGCTTCTCGCTATCCTCGCCATCATGCTGATGGCGGGTGTCGCACAGGCTACGCCGGCCCAAGACAACGCGCCGGCAGTTGTGAAGAGTCTTCACCGAGTTGTGTTTGCGGTGGACGAGCTGAACATGAGCGAGCAACGCGTCGCGTTCAACAGCGACGCGGCTGCTCGGGCGGCCTTTCTCGACGACCTCGACAAGGTCGTCATGTTGTACAGCAGGATCGGCAAGAACGGGGGGGAAGTAACTCGGCGCATCAAGGAAGGTCTCGGCTATGCCGGATGGCTTGATGGTCCGGCACTTGTGCTTGGTGCATGGGGAAACCGGAGCGAGATCGAGGACTTTATCTGGCGCGGCCGGGGTTGTCTGATGCCAGGCTATGTTGTTCCGATGGGCTGCGAGGCGGATGGCACGCAGAACTATGCCATTCTTCAGAGGGGCGTCAACGGCGGTAACTTGATCGCTCTCTGGTGGGAACCGATGCGTGGCCCTGCCGGTCCCGCAGGCCCTCCTGGAACACCTGGAGTTCGCGGGCCCGCTGGTGCACGTGGGGAGATGGGCGATCAAGGATGTCCCGGCGCTCCTGGAACGTCCGGCGCGACTGGACCCGCCGGCCCCGCTGGCCCTGCCGGAACACCGGGTGCTACTGGCCCCGCCGGTCCTGCCGGCCCAACCGGTACGCCTGGCGCCAAGGGCGACAAGGGCGATCGTGGCTGTCCTGGTGAACCCGGTGCTCCCGGTACGCCTGGCGCCAAGGGCGACAAGGGCGATCGTGGCTGTCCTGGTGAACCCGGTACTCCCGGTACGCCTGGTGCAACCGGTCCTGCAGGTCCTGCGGGAGAATCGATCACTGGCCCTGCCGGCCCCGTCGGTCCCGAAGGTCCAATTGGCCCGCCCGGGGTCGGTTGGCCAGGTCCCGCTGGTCCGATGGGCCCCATGGGTCCGCAAGGATACCAGGGGGTTCAGGGCGTTCCTGGGGTAACGACAGTCATACATGTCCAGGAACACTGGCTGCATCTGCAGCCGAACTACTACGGCGGGATGGCTGGCTCGGGCACATCGCTCATCTACCCGCAACCGAGTACGACGTACGTACCCGGCCCGACCATCAACTTCTCGCTACCCAGCCGTACCAACATCTCTCAGATCGGTGGTGGCGCCTCTATCGGCGCTATCTCTAACTGGGCAGGTGGAGGTGCCGGTGGACAAGGCGGAGCTGGTGGCGCTGGTGGAGGAGGAGGATCGAATTGGAATCTGAACAACAACTCCAATACGAACAACAACCTCCTCTACAACCAGGTCTATCAGCAGACCTACAACAACATCATCGCTCAGGGCGGATCGGCCTCGGCCGCCGCCTCAGCCGCAGCATCGGCTGCAGCCGCAGCCGCTGCCGGCGGCTAACGACTATACCCGCGCCCAGCCCCCTCCGGGGCTGGGCCTTAACCCTCGGAGCGCTCGCGCCTTACGGCGAGCGCTCCAGAACTTCTTTTCTTTTCATAAGCGTTGTGATACAAAAGTATCGTAATCTTATGAGGGGAAAATATAAAAATGCGCGGAAGAATTTAATTCCGTGGTCGAGCGCACAACTTAAGATAATTACTTAAGGAGTAATTATGAAAAGAATTCTAATGTCAGTCATTATCCCGGCAATTGCGTTTTGTGGAACCTCTGCCTTGGCTTTGGATGGATCGATAAATCCAGCTGGTCTTAATGCGGCCAGTATGATAGCCAGCATTAATGGTAACGTTAACCAAAACGTCAATTCTAACCAGAACACTAATATTAATAGTGTTGTAAGTAACGTTACCAACAGTATTAATACAGGTAGCCCGAGCACTTCGCATAACTCGTCTTCTTCATCTTCATCGTCTTCAAGTGCTGCAGCCGCAGCCGCTGCAGGCGGAGCTGGTGCGGGAGCGGGTGCTGGAGCAGGTTCTGGTAGTGCATCATCTGGTGGATCCGGTGGTTCAAGCTCGTCTTCTTCGTCATCTAGTGCTGCAGCAGCTGCGGCCGCGGGTGGTGCAGGAGCCGGAGCTGGTGCCGGTGCTGGAGCAGGTTCTGCCTCAAGTGGTGGATCTGGTGGCTCAAGCTCGTCTTCGTCTTCTAGCGCTGCAGCCGCAGCCGCTGCAGGCGGAGCAGGAGCAAGTGCGGGAGCTGGAGCAGGTGCTTCGGCTGGATCGGGTAGTTCAAGTTCAGGTGCGAGCAGTAGTGCTAGCGCATGTGCAGGTTATAGATGCGCATGGCCATCAGCTACAGCAACTGCAACGGCAACTGCCACAGCAACTCACACTGCAACACATACAGCAACCGCAACACACACCGCAACCGCAACACACACAGCGACTGCAACACATACTGCGACAGCAACACACACCGCGACTGCAACACATACAGCGACTGCAACAGCTAGTCCAACATCAACCTCGACTGTCACTGCAACACCTACATCAACCTCAACTGTTAACACAAACACTGGAAATCAAATAACAGTAAATGTTGAAGGTCAAAAGCAGTCTCAGACGATCAATGTTGGCCAGCCAGCAACAGTTGTTGTCAACGTTCCAGCGGAAGTTCCTGCGTCAACGAGTAAGGGAAAATTGCCAAACACCGGTTTGCCTCTAGCTTTGCCGGCTCTTGGCTCACTCGGACTTGGATGTTCCAGTATTGCTGGGCTCAAGTTGAGAGGAAAGAAACAGTTCGTTGAAGAGAATCTGTAATCTCATAGTGGTTGAGTAATAGGCAGATAAATGCAAAAGCCCGCGAAATCGCGGGTTTTTGCATTTATAAACACATCTGGAAGACCCGAACCATATCTGATACTATGAAACCATGAAAAAAGAAGAATTATCGAATATTTTAAAAATTGAAGAAAAGAGAAAAGAAGTAGAGAGGATCGAGAAAGAAATGTCGATCCCAGATTTTTGGTCAGATCAAAATATTGCCAGAAAGCTGTCTCAAAGACTGACATATATAAACAATATTATTGATGATTTTGATAAAGCAGATTCGGAAGAGGAGTTGAGCAAGCTCGAAAATGAGGCAATGTTTTCTGATGAGACAGATTCGAATCCGGCCATATTGTCAGTTCATGCTGGTGCAGGTGGTACCGAAGCGCAGGATTGGGCCCAGATGTTGATGAGGATGTACATGCGCTTTGCAGAAAATAAATCTTTCAGTATTGAAATGCTAGATGAATCAAAAGGTGAAGAAGTTGGAATAAAAAGTGCTGCAATAAAAATTGATGGGGTCAACGCCTATGGTAATTTCAAGGGAGAAGCTGGCGTACACCGTCTTGTTAGAATAAGTCCGTTTGATGCTGACAAGGCAAGGCATACATCGTTTGCGCTAGTTGAAGTAATCCCAGAATTTGATGACTTGGAAGATGTCGAGATTGATGATAAAGATTTAAAAATAGATGTTTACCGTGCATCTGGCCATGGGGGACAGTCTGTCAATACAACTGATTCGGCTGTCAGAATCACGCATTTGCCGACAAAAACGGTAGTAGCGGTACAGAATGAACGAAGTCAGTTGCAAAACAAAGAAAAAGCGATGAAGATCTTGAAGTCAAGAATAAAAAAGCTAAAATTAGACGAGCAAAAGGCTCGAGACAAAGAAATTAAAGGTGAGCACATATCGGCTGAATGGGGAAATCAAATTCGCTCGTATGTCTTGCAACCTTATCAGCAGGTGAAAGATCACAGAACAGGGTATGAGAGTCCTAATCCAGAGGCTGTTCTAGGTGGGGACCTTGAAGCATTCGTCGAAAGCTACTTAAAGCATATAAAGAAATAATCCGAAGGGAGAAAAAGTGTTCGATAAAGCAAAAGAACTGTACCAATTGCAAAAAAAAGCTAAGGAAATCCAGAAAGAGCTTCGCAATACAGAAATCGAAGCTAAAAGTGTTGACTCATTGGTTAGTGTAGTTTTCACTGCGGATCAAAAAGTTAAATCAATTGAGATTGACCAAAGCCTACTGTCAAGCGACAAAAAGAAGGAATTGGAAGAGAAGCTAACCAGAGTTGTATCCGAAGGTTTGTCTCGAGTTCAAGCGGTAGCGGCAGAGAAAACAAAGGGATTAATGGGGGAGATGGGGATTAACATCCCTGGAATGTAACCAATGTATTTAATAATCGGACTTGGAAATCCTGGTGAGAAATACTCCAAGACCCGTCATAATTTGGGTTATCTTGTCGTCGAAAAAATAATTAAAAATATTAGTGGTCAGAGTCTTTCTCACAAAGAAAAGCTTAAAGCAGAGGTAGGGAAGTATAAAACTGATTTTGGAGAAATTATCATTGCCAGACCAACGACATACATGAATCTTTCTGGTGTTGCGGTAAATAAAATAAAAAATTACTACAAAGTAGAGGTAGAAGATATCATTGTTATTTCAGACGACTGTAATATCGAAATTGGTAGCATCAGGGTTAGGATGGGCGGCTCGGACGGAGGACACAATGGTCTTAAATCCATAATTGAAACAGTTGGTCCTGGATTCTGGAGGTTTAGACTTGGAATTGGCACAAATCAAAATATGCCACTCGAGAAGTATGTATTGAGTGACATCCCCCATAAAGACAAGAAGAAGTACGAGGAAATGGTTGACAAAACGGCTGATTTATTGCTAGAATCAATATCTCAAAATAGTTTAGAAAATATATCAATTTAATCTGCTAGATTAGCAGAAGTGGGAGCCATAGATGGCGTTCGTACCACGAGGAGTAATAATGGAAAAAGTTAAAAAGGAAGTGATCGAGCCAAAAGACGAAGTTATTAGTGAAGATGAAAAAATCGAAGTTGAGAAAAAGGTTGAAAAAGTGACCTCGGGTGATAAGAAAAAGGGCTCGGTAAAATTAAGTAAGATTGAAAAGAAAAAGAAGGTCAAGAAACAAAGTACTCACTCAAAAAAATACATAGAAATAGTTGGCAAGCATGACCTAAATAAAAAATATCCGCTCGAAGAGGCTGTCGCATTGGTGAAGCAACTTTCGTACAGCAAGTTTGATGGGACGATAAGCCTTGCGGTAAAATTGGAAAAATCAAAGAAAAGTGATGATGCTGTCAGAGGCACGGTGAAGCTACCTCACGGGTCCGGAAAAACGATGAAGGTTGAAATTGCGACCGATGAAGTAATAGAGAAGATTAAAAAAGGATGGACTGATTTTGATGTATTAGTCGCTTCGCCTTCGATGATGCCTAAATTAGCGCAAGTGGCAAAGGTCTTAGGGCCTAAAGGTAAAATGCCGAATCCTAAAGATGGCACTGTTGTTGACGATCCAAAGTCAGCCATAGAAGATCTTGGCGGAAAGGTGATAAAGTACCGAGCTGATATTGGAAAGAATATTCATATGCCAGTTGGAAAAATATCATGGGAAGACGAAAAACTACTTGAGAATATTAACGTTGCCCTTAAAGCGGTGATGCATCTTAAGAAACAGTCGGTTACTATTAGCCCATCAATGGGCCCTGGAGTAAGGGTAGATATTAGATAAGCTCAGCAGTGAGTATTGACGAAAAACGAAAATAATGCGATAATCAACTAGCCGAAGAAAACCGGGACCATATGGTTTAAAATTTAACCCTGTCGAGGCAAATAGGATTTTGTGAAATGTAATATATCCTTTTTGCATGGTGTCGGCTAATGGCCGATTTTTAAGTAATATGGAGGAAAATGGTATTAACCAAAGAGAAAAAAGCGCAATCGATTGACGAGCTTAGGGATTTATTTTCAAATTCCAAGGCATCTATCGCATCAAACTATTCTGGACTTAGCGGAGTTGAGCTAACTGAGCTTAGAAAATCGCTCAGTCAAAAAGGGATCAGGCTAATTGTTACAAAAAATACCCTTGTAAGAAAAGTCTTGGATGAGCTTAAGTTAGATGTCAGTCAAGAAATATTAGACAAACCAGTAATATTTGCATTTGGTGAGGATGAAGTTGAAGTTTGCAAAGAGGTGTTCGAGTTTTCCAAGGCCCATCAAAATCTTGAAATATTGGGTGGAATAGTTGAAAAAGAGCAGACCGACGCAGCAAAAATTAAAGTACTGGCTCTCCTGCCAGGTAGAGAAGAGCTTCAGGGAAAGCTTGTCGGAATTCTCGCTGCCCCAACCTATGGTTTGGTCAATGTATTGCATGGCAATATTAGGGGATTAGTAAGTGTAATTAGTCAATATAAAAATAATAAATAATTCAATATAAATTGAAGGGAGAAAAAATGTCAGAAGAAGAAAAAAAGGAAGAAACAGTCGTAGAAGAACCTAAGGCTGAAGAGAAAGAAGAAAAAAAAGAGGAAGTAAAAGTAGAAGAAGCGAAGGAAGAGAAAAAAGAAGAAAAAGCTGCGCCAAGTGGCAAGTTTAAAGATCTAATCAAGCAAATCGAAGAAATGTCGGTTGCTGATTTAGCCGATCTTGTTAAAACACTCGAAGACCGTTTTGGCGTCTCGGCTGCCGCTCCTATGGCTATTGCAGGAGTTGCTGCTGGTGCTGCCGCGCCTGAAGTTGAGGAAAAATCAAGCTATACGGTCATGCTAAAGGATGCTGGTGCTCAGAAAATTGCTGTTATCAAGGCAGTAAGAGAAGTAAACCAGGAGTTGGGCCTAGTTGAGGCAAAGAACTTGGTTGATAGTGCGCCAAAAGAGATCAAAAAAGATGCTCCAAAAGAAGAAGCCGAGGAAGCAAAGAAAAAGCTTGAGGCCGCCGGTGCAACTGTCGAATTAGTCTAAATCAGAATAAATTGATAATGCAGAAATCCCTGTCGCAAGGCAGGGATTTCTGATAAATAATAATGTTTGAATTCAACATTTTAAAAAAGTCCAATATTTCGAAAGCGCGTATCGGTGTATTTAAAACACCCCACGGCGATATTGAAACACCGGTATTTATGCCGGTAGGAACCGTTGGGGCGGTCAAGACAATGCGCCCCGATCAGCTCAAAGATTTGGGTACTCAAATAATTCTTGGCAATACTTACCATCTTCACCTGAGGCCAGGTGAAAAGTTAATTAAAAAACTAGGCGGACTCCATGGATTCAGTAAGTGGTCTGGACCCATACTGACTGATTCGGGAGGATTTCAGGTGTTTTCACTAGGCTCAAAAAAGATTAGCGACAGAAACTACAACAAAACAGTGAAACCAGCGAAAATATCTGACAAGGGCGTGGAATTCTTCTCACACATTGACGGAAGTAGGCATTTTATATCTCCTGAAAAATCAATAAAGATTCAAGAAGATTTAGGCGCTGATATTATAATGGCGTTTGATCATTGCCCGCCAGCAGGCATCACAAGGGACGAAGTTGAAGGAGCAGTGCTTAGAACTCATAATTGGCTAAAAAGATGTATTAAGGCCAAGAAAAATCGTAATCAAGCTCTTTTTCCGATTTGCCAAGGAGGCGTATATAAAGACATAAGAGAAAATTCGGCAATATTTATTAATTCTCTTGATATGCCGGGGAACGCAATAGGCGGGGTTTCGGTTGGTGAACAGAAGAAAGATATCTATGAGGTGACTGATTGGTGTACGGACATATTGGACGAGAAAAAGCCACGATATCTGATGGGGATAGGATATCCTGAGGATATAGTCGAGGTAGTAAAAAGAGGTGTCGATATGTTTGACTGTGTATTGCCGACAAGGCTTGCAAGACATGGCGTGGTGTGGCACAGGCAAAGCAAAAAGGGGACTGCACGAAAGAAATCTATTTGTCTAGATGGACTTGATTATAATTATTGTCAGACTGATTTATCAAAGTCAGCTCACAAGAATGACTCAAATAAAATATCCGACGACTGTAAGTGCTATACGTGTGAAAATAATTTTTCAAAAGCTTATATTAGACATCTAATATTAGAAAATGAACCACTAGGAATACATCTAACGACGATTCACAACTTACAGTTTATATTTGATCTTGTGGAAGATATTAAATCTCAAATTAGACACAATCATCTCTAATTATTTGCAGCGAAATTTGCTATAATTATTCTCGAGGGGTTGAATGGACGAATATCCAAGTTCTGGTTTACAGTTTGCCGGCCCAGTAGTTTTGGTGTTGTGGCTGGTCATTTGCGGTGCCCTAGTAGCACTCGGATATTTTTTATACAAAAAATATGTTAAAAAAGCTTTGGCGCGTAGAGCGAACGACCTTGTAATTTTAGAAGTGAAGGTACCGAAAAAGTTTGAAAAAGAAGAATACGAATCATTAAAGTCAGTGAGGGATATTACTGCCATTGCTGATCAGTTTTTTGCATCACTGTCATCCCTATACGAGACGGGAATCGGAGGAATTTTATCTGGACAGCCGACTATATCATTTGAGTATGTCGCGAAAAACAAGGAGATAATATTTTTTGTTGGTGTTCCACATTCGCACAAGGACCTAATAGAAAAGCAGATTCAAAGCTATTATCCGAATTGCTCGATAGAACCGAGCGGAGAATTTCGAATATTTGATGACCAACTAAAGATCGCCTATGGTATGGCAACAACTCACAGAAGTTATATTTATCCGATAAAAACCTATAGAGAACTTGATTTTGACACAATTTCAAACATTACAAATACTCTCTCCAAGATTGGCGAAGATTCAAGGGCTGCTATTCAAATATTAGTAAAGCCAATGAACCAAAGTTGGAGGGGGCAGATTGACTGGTCGTTGCGTAGGATTCAGGAGGGGAAGGGGACACCGTTAGGGGTTTCGTGGTATCACAAATTAGGATTCTATTTGACACAATTTATGCCATCAGCAACTGGTTCCAAGACAGACGAGCCAAACCAGCGAATCACCCCAATACAAGAAGAGACAAAGAAGATATTAACTGAAAAAAGCGCAAAAACTGGATTTCAGGTTCAGGCAAGAATTGTTGTGTTGTCAAAAACACAAGAGGAAGCTAAGTCAAATTTAAAAAATATATTTTCCGCACTTGGACAACTTTCTGCTCCGGACAGGAATGGATTCAAACTAATAACCGGATTCGACAAGAGCGCATTTTTAACTCACTACATCTTAAGGACTTTTCTGGGCCCAAGAAAAATGATCCTAAATACCGAGGAACTTGCTAGCATTTTTCATTTTCCTTCAGAAAATATCGATACTCCCGGGATTCGTTGGTTTACGGCCAAGAGGGCTCCAGCCTCGGCAAAACTTCCGACAGAGGGCCTTATTTTGGGAAAGAATACATACAGAGGAGAGGAGACAACCGTCAGAATTAAGGAAGCTGATAGACGAAGGCACTTGTATTCAATAGGAATGACAGGAACCGGTAAATCGACGCTATTTGAGTCTATGATCCTGCAGGACATTCGTGAAGGGCGAGGACTGGCTGTGTTTGACCCGCACGGAGAGTTAATTGAAAAAATTATCAATAAAATACCTAAAGAAAGAGCTGAAGATATAGTCTATTTTAATCCAATGGACACATCGCGACCGATGGGCCTCAATCTTCTAGAATGGAAAACAAAAGAACAAAAGGACTTTTTAGTCCAGGAAGCAATTCAGATATTCTACAAACTCTTTGACCCCAATGGACAAGGATTTATTGGTCCCCAGTTCGAACACTGGATGAGGAATGCTGCCCTGACGCTCATGGACTACCCAGGAGGGGGGACACTTATCGAAGTGCCAAAATTATTTACAGATGATGCATTCAGAGAAAACAGAATAAACTCGATCTCTGATCCAGTGGTTAAGGCGTTTTGGACAGAGCAGCTAGCTAAAACATCTGATTTCCATAAATCTGAGATGTATAATTATTTCATCTCGAAGTTTGGCCGATTTATGACAAATATTACGATGAGAAATATAATTGGTCAGGCGAAATCATCATTTGACTTTCGTGAGGCGATGGATCAAGGTAAGGTCATTTTAATCAATCTCGCTAAGGGTGAGCTTGGCGAGATAAACTGCAATCTTCTGGGCATGATATTTATTGCAAGATTGTTTACTGCCGCTTTATCACGAAGTGATGTCGAGGAAGAGAAGAGAAGAGATTTTTATCTTTATGTTGATGAGTTTCAGAACTTTGCCACAGATACTTTTTCATCTATTTTATCTGAAGCAAGAAAGTTCAGGCTGAATCTAAATATTACGAACCAATATATTGCACAAGTACCAGAACCGATCAGGGATGCAATCATCGGGAATGTCGGAACGATAGTTACTTTTAGGATAGGTGTTCCCGATGCTGAATTTATGGTCAAGCAGTTCGAACCAGTTGCAGACTTAAACGATCTGACCAATATTGATGCCTTCAATGCATACATAAAAATGCTTGTAGACAATGCACCGCTAAAGCCGTTTAGCATGCAAACAATCAAAGACAAAACTGAAGAAAATAGAGAACTCGGAAAAGCAATTGCTGAACTATCAAGGTTGAAATATGGACGAGACGTATCTATAGTAGAAGCTGAGCTGACTCAAAGGATGAGAGTTGAGTCAGTATCACCGGTTAAAGAAGGATCCACAAGGGAGACGAGTTTATGATATTGAAAAAACCAGGCAGTGGTTATATTAGCCCAGACGGTTATGTTATGTGTCGTCTGTTGGTACCTAAGAATAATGAAAAGACTCCAGCCGCAGCAGAGCTATTCTTTGCTGCGCTTCATGGAACTTTTGATTATGCATCGAAAGTGCAACCCGTAATAAGTTTTGAAATAGTTTCAATAAATCAGTTTATTCAATTTTATTTTTATGTACCAAGATACTTGAAGGAGTTTGTAGAAGGGCAGCTATATGCGCAGTATCCAAATGTTGAAATTGCCGAAGCGCCTGATTATGCGGAAAAAACACTACAGGGTAAGCAAGCAGTCGGGGTTGACTTGCACACAACTAGAGATGATGTTTATCCGATAAAAACTTTTGAGAGCTTTGATGTAGATCCACTTTCAGGCATAACGAGCATATTAAGCCAGCTTGGAACAGACGAAGAAATTTGGATCCAGATCTGTGTTTCACCAGCAGGTGACAACTGGCAAAAGAGGGGAATTGGCTATGTAAATTCAATAAAGGCGGGACGAGACCCGGGCGAGCCAATGTGGAAAGCTGTTACAAAAGGGCTTTTTGGAATGGCAAAAAGTGCAGCAAGTCCAGATTCTGTACCAGCACCCTCGGCGGAACTATCTGGACCAGTCCAAACAGCGCTGAAAGGAATAGAAGAGAAAGTTACGAAGCTTGGGTTTCAAACAAAGATGAGAGTAGTTGCACTATCGAGCGACTACTCAAAATCAAGGCAAAAATTGAACGCGGTATTAGGTGCTTTCAAGCAGTATAACGTGAGTAATATGAATGGCTTTATTCAGGGAATCCCAGTCGAGGGTGATATGGCCGTCGAATTGTTTAAAAGTCGATCCTTGGGTGCTAAGCCATATGTTTTTAATATAGAGGAGCTTGCTTCTATTTATCATCTTCCTGGAGAAAGTGTTGTAACACCGACTATGGACTGGGCTGGATCTAGAAAAGGGGAGCCGCCGCAAAATCTGCCGATCATGTCTGGAGAAAAAACAGAAGATATGTCTGTTTTGGGAAAAACAAACTTTAGAAATAAAGAAGAAGTATTTGGTATAAAAATACGAGACAGAGCGCTGCACATGTATGCCATGGGAAAAACTGGTACCGGGAAATCCACGTTATTATGGAACATGATTGTAGATGATATCAATAAGGGTAGGGGAGTCGCAGTAGTTGATCCGCATGGTGACTTGGTAAGGGATGTTATGGATTATATACCAGATAATAGAATAGATGATGTTGTATTTTTTTCACCAGCTGATAGTAATTTTCCAATCGGATTCAATCTCTTAGAAAGTGTCAATCCAGAGCATAAAAATATTGTTGCATCTGGAATCGTGGGTGTATTTAAAAAGATATTCGGAGAGTCATGGGGTCCAAGGCTAGAATATATATTGCGTAACGTTGTCCTTGGACTACTTGATTATCCGGGTGCGACACTTCTTAGTGTCCTTAGGGTTTTAGCGGATACTAAATTTCGAAGGTCGGTAATCGATAAAATTAGTGACCCAGTTATTAAAGACTTTTTCTTAAATGAGTTTGAACGTTATGATCAAAAGTTCAGAACCGAAGCCGTTGCTCCAATACAAAACAAAGTAGGCCAATTCCTTTCGTCATCTGTAATAAGGAATATCGTAGGTCAAGAACGTAGCACCATCGATATCAGAAAGATGATGGATGAAAAAAAGATTCTTCTTATCGATCTATCGATGGGAAAGATAGGGGAGGACAACAGTGCGTTACTCGGCTCTATGATGATTACAAAAATTCAGATGGCGGCAATGTCAAGAGCGGATTTAGCAAAAGATATTCGCGTCCCTTTCTACCTATACGTCGACGAGTTCCAAAACTTTGCTACCGATTCCTTTGCAGTAATTCTATCTGAGGCAAGAAAATATGGGCTGAGCCTAATGATGACAAACCAGTATATTGCACAAATGCCAGAAACGGTTGCGAACGCTGTATTTGGAAATGTAGGTACTCTTATCACGTTTAGAGTCGGAGCAGGGGATGCAGAGTCACTGCAAAGAGAATTTGTTCCTGTATTTGAAGCGGCAGATCTGACTAACCTTGATAATTATAATATATATATAAAAATGGCAATCGATGGTATTACGAGTACACCTTTTTCTTCAAAGACAATGTTAACGGATTATAGTAAGACGGGAAATATCGATAAAGTGATAGAGGCCTCAAGAGCAAAGTACTCCAAGCCAGTTGCCGAAGTGGAGGAGTTTATTGCTTCGAAGCTTGTTATGTCTTCACCACAAATTTCCGATTTACCGTCACCATCAGAAACCAAAGAAGCTAAATCAGAACCGAAAAAAGAATCTATTGGGAGTGAAAATATCACCAATACCGAGGTTACAGAGGATGAATTAATTTCCCAGCAGAGCGACTTACCGGAAGAATTGAGCAACGTTAAAATGTCAGAGGATTACGAAACGGAAAAATGGTATTTTTTAAATAGGACAAATTTTAAGAAGGCAACCGGTAAAAAAGTTGTAGGGGAGGATGATACTCCCCAAGCCCCTAAACAATGACATTGTGCGACATCTTTATTATCAATAAAAAATGTGTGCTGATCAGGGTAGATAATTAATAAAATATTTAATGGAATTGTATTCGAAATAACACTTAAATAAATCAAAAATTGATCGCTAATAAAGAAGGTTTTACGAATGGTTTGTAGGAACTAAAGTAAGAATAGTGATTCGATGAATAATCAGGTTGGCGGGCGGAACTAATAGTATTGGAAACGGGATTAAACAAAGGCAGATGAGCAAAGAGAACTAAAGTATGTAAAATAGGGCATATAATCGACAAAGATGAATTTATTTGTCAATCACGACGATTGATACATGGATGTACATGTAGCCACAAAACAAACGAAGGTAAGCGGAAGGATATTTTATTAAGAGTCGCACAATACACCTTTTGCGACATACGGAGTATTTTGGCTAGATCGGTCAGCAAAAAGTTAAATCAAAAAATAAGTATATATTATAGTATTAATACACGAACGGAAATTGTATCTGCTAACCTGTTAAAGGCCCTACAATCGCCTACCTTGCATTATAAAACAAATGACGATTAATTCATCGTCTAGTCCCCTACTTTGAACGTTTGGATCGACGATTTAGGTATTCGTAGTAAGTAACGAGTATCGGTGAGGCAACAAATATCGAGCTGTATGTTCCAATGCCAATTCCCATCGCAAGCATTAATGTAAACGACCTTATAGTTGCTCCGCCAAGTATTAGCATAGAAACCAAAACCAGAATCGCTGTCAGAGAAGTATTGAGAGACCTTGCTATGGTTTGATTGATGCTAATCTCGGCATTATCAGCCAAACTTTTTTGTGGATTTTTTATAATATTTTCTCTAATTCTGTCAAAAACAACAATTGTATCATGAACTGAAAATCCAAGTATCGTTAAAGCTGCAACCAATATAGTGCTATCTAATTCATAGCCAACGATTCTTCCAACTACTGAAAATATTGCAAAAGAAAAACTCAAATCGTGAACTAGTGTTAATATGGCAATTGAGCCAAAAGCCCAGGGAGAAACAGATCTTGGGACTTTTCTAAATGCTGCTGCCAGATATATTATAATCAGGGCTGAGGCGACAAGTAGGGCGTAGATTGCATTGTTTGTTGTTGCTCGCCCGACTGAAGCACCGATTGATTCATGTCGCAAAATGTCGGGATTGTCGAGCTTTGACTTAAGATTATTCTCAAATTCTTTGTAGCTTTCGCCTTCAAGTGAAGCCGTTCTTACAATAAATTGATTATCGCCTGATTCTTGGATAACTAAAGCTTTCTTGTCGTAAAAAGTATTAATCTTCTCCCTTAGCTGTCCGATCGATTGTTTATCTTTTGTTTTTATTTCAACCAATGATCCACCAGTGAAATCAATCCCAAGTTCTAACTTAAATATAAAAATAAGCGGAATACTGACGAGGACCATAATGGCGGAGATTATTAACCAAACTTTTCTAAACTTGATAATGTTCATATTATTCCCTTGCCTCTCTGACTGTAAATCTTAGTATATTTCTTGTCACTACAATCGAGGTAAAAAGAGAGACAAATATTCCTATCATTAGAGTGACGGCAAATCCTTTGACCGTGCCGCTTGCAAACCAATAGAGCACCATTGCAGTTATGATAGATGCAGCGTTAGAGTCTCTGATTGACGGCCACGATCGCTCGAATCCGTTTTGAAGTGCTTGCTTGACTGGTATACCCTTTTTCTTTTCTTCTTTAAATCTTTCAAATATTAATATATTTGCATCTACCGCAACACCAATTGAAAAAATAAATCCAGCTATACCCGAAAGTGTTAAAGTAACTGGAATAAGCTTAAATATCGATACCACGATAAGTGTATAGATGATCAGGGCAATTATTGCTACAAAACCCATCCCGCCGTAATAAACAATCATAAAAATTGCTACCAAAACCAAGCCAATGATACCGGCTATAAGGCTTTTTTCAATCGCGTCTCTACCAAGTGAGGCGCCGATATGACTTTCCTGAACAAGCTTGATTGGGGCTGGCAGAGCACCTTCGTTTATAAGCTTTGCCGTATCTTTTGCTTCCTTGAGAGACTCGAGTCCTTCTATTTGGGCTTTTCCACCATCGATTTCTGTTTGGACTGTAGCTTGGTTTATCACCTGATCGTCTAATTTTGTTATTAATGGCTTGCCAACATTTCTCTTTGTTATCTCTTTAAACTTTTTTGCTCCGTCTGGGTTAAATTCAAGATAAATTGTTGGCGATACAGCGCTAAAGCTAGATGAATTACTATCCGTGCCAGCCGTAGCCTTCTTCACATCGGAACCAGTGAGGTCCGTTTCGATTACATCCTTTCCGTCAGGAGCTAGTTCGTAAAACTTCAGTTGAGCGGTTTTTCCAATCAAATTCTTTGCTTGGTCGATGTCATGAACGCCGGGAAGCTCTACGATAATACCCATTTCCTGACCGATTTTGCGCGGTTGGACATTTGGTTCACTTACTCCCATTCCGTCAACTCTTCTTCTGATTAGATCAACGCTTTCATCCTGTGTTTGCTGTGGAGTACGATCTTTCAGGTTTGATGTATCTATGCTGTAAAGTAGTTGTATCCCACCCTGAAGATCAAGACCAAGGTTTGCTTTTATATCTTTACCTAGGATCTTGGGCCCATTCGGTAATACAATCAAAACGGATAAAACCGTTATGGCCAATATGATAATTAGTGATATGAAGTTGTTTCTCATAATTTATACAAAAATTGAACCTCAAACTTAAATAAAAGTCAACTTTTACAATGCTTTTGACTTCTATACTCTATCTAAATAACGATTTATTGCAATTGCGGCTTTCGCGCCCTCGCCCGCTGCAACTATTGTTTGTTTTGCCGGGATATCAGTTATGTCTCCTGCGGAATAAATTCCCTCTACGGAGGTTTGGTTTGTTTTGCTGTCAATTACAATTTCTTTTGCTGAGTTTATTTCAACGAGGCCTGATACTCTGTCAGTGTTTGGAATTTGACCTATCTCAACAAATACCATTTGGCAATTTATTTCACTTTCGGCTTTGGTCTCAAGATTAATAAGCTTTAGACCAGAAACCAGACCGTCTTTAGTTGTCAGTTCGCTGGTTTTTGTCAGATGGATTGCTTTTATTTTTTCGTTATTTTTAACTTTGTTTGTCGTGGTACTTTCACCGGATAATTCTTTATTAATCCCAACCATTACAACACTTTTAGCAATCTTGCTTAGTATAAGAGCTGATTCGCAAGCAGCGTATCCATCCCCAACAATTACAACGTCCTTATCACGAGCGAATGATCCATCGCATGTCGCACAATAACTTAATCCTTTACCAATTAATTCTTTTTCATTCGGAAGACCAAGCTCTCGGTGTCTTTTTCCATTTGCGATCAACACAGTTTTTGCAATATAACTACCCTTGTCAGTTACCACCTCAAATCCGATGTCAACTTTTTTTATTTCTTTTAATGGTTCGCCAGTTTTTAATTCAACTTTACTTAGACTTTGAACTTTTTCCTTCATTTTAGAGATTAATTCGAAACCGTTTATTTCCATAAATCCTGGGTAGTTTTCGATTATTCCTGCAATTGCCGTTTGACCTCCAACAATATCTGTAATAAGCAATGTATCAAGCTCGTACCTGCCAAGATAAATCGCTGCAGTCAAACCCGCCGGTCCCCCCCCAATGATGATTGTGCTGTATGTCATATTAGTCTAATTTACTTATTTCAATAACCTGTTCGATCATTCGATTTGAATATCCCCACTCATTGTCGTACCAAGCAACAACCTTAACCAAGTCTTTATCCACGACTTGGGTTAAGGGCAAGTCAATTATTGCCGAATGTGCATTTCCAATTATATCGCTTGAGACTATTGCTTCCTCGGTGCAAGTTACAATATTTGTCCACCTTGGATCTTCACACGCGGATTTTAATGCCTCATTTACTTCTTCGACTGTCACCTCACGTCTTACCAGCATGGTAATATCCGATATCGATCCGACCGGAACCGGTACCCTAATTGAAAGACCGTCAAACTTATTCTTTAACTCGGGAATCGCCTCGGTGGCAGCTATTGCCGCACCGGTTGTCGTCGGAATAGTATTGATCGCGGCTGCTCTTGCCCTTCTTAAATCCTTGTGCGGTCCGTCAACCAATGATTGGTCTGCAGTATATGCGTGTACCGTTGTCATCAGTGATTTCTCAATGCCAAATTTTTGGTTCATTATAGCCATCACTGGTGCTATACAGTTTGTGGTGCAAGATGCATTGGAAATTATTCGGTCTTCCTTTGTCAGCTTTTCCATATTGACCCCAACAACAAACGTTCCGACTCCCCCACCTTTAACGGGAGCGGAAATTATAACCCTTTTCGCTCCAGCCTTAACATGAGAAGAAGCCGATTCTTTGTCGGTAAAACGCCCAGTTGATTCAATTACCACATCAATATCTAATTTTTTCCAAGGTAGCTTGGTTGGATCTGGCTCTGACAAAACACTAATCGCCTTATCGTCGATAATGATTTGTTTCTCGTTCCACTTTATTTTATTTGGCAGAATCCCATATGCTGAATCGTATTTCATTAAGTGAGCGAGAGTTTTTGAGTCCGTTAAATCATTAACGGCCACGATCTCAATCTCGTCTTGTGTAATCTCCTTTGACTCAATTTTTTCGAGCATTGCACGTACTATCTGCCGCCCAATTCGGCCAAAACCATTGATTGCGATTTTTACTGCCATTTTCCCCTCCCGCTTATGATTATGTTTGGTAAGTTATTTCCAGCAAGGACACTTGGCTGGTCTGCCGGATAAGACTTCAATTACATTTTCAGCAACACATTCTGACATCGAAATTCGAGCTTCGTGAGTTGCGCTAGCAATGTGCGGAGTCATGACGACATTGTCCAAGGTGAGTAATTCCTCGGAAGGAATTTCATTTTCAAATACATCAAGACCAGCCGCAAAGATTTCTTTATCCTGTAGGGCCCTAACAAGCGCCTTTTCATCGATTATTGCTCCCCTTGCAGTATTAACCAGTATTGCCGATTTTTTCATAGACTTTAGTTGCTCACTACCTATCATATGGTGAGTCGAATCCAGTAGCGGAACGTGCAATGATATAAAGTCAGAATTTTCAAGAACACTATGGAGTGACGCGAAGTCAGCCTGAAGGTTTCTCTCGATCTCGTCGCAATGCTGAATATCGTGATAAATTATCTTCATTCCAAAACCATGGTATGCGATTTGAGCTAAAGCAGACCCGATTCTACCAATGCCAATTATGCCAAGAGTTTTACCGGCAATTTCCGGTCCTAGGAGTAGCTCCGGCTCCCATTGTTTGTATTTTTTCTCTCGTATAAAGTTATCGCCTTCGCTGATTCTTCTTGCGCATGCAAGCATTAGTGCAACGGCATGCTCGGCTACCGCTTGAGTCATGACTTCGGGGGTATTTGTGACGATAATGTTTCGTTTTTTTGCTTCTTCAATTTCGATATTATCAAATCCAACTGCGTAGTTTGCGATAATTTTGAGTTGTGGCCCAATTTTATCCATTGTCTCACCAGAAATCTTGTCTGTTAATAAAGTTATTATTGCGTCTGATCCTGCGGCTCTTTCAATAAGCTCGTCGGTAGTTAAAACTTCATCTTTTTCGTTTATAGAAATATCAATGCTTGAGTGTTTCTTCAACTCATCAATCCCCTTCTCGTCAATCCTTCTTGCAATAAATAATTTTTTTGATTCCATATTTACTCCTATTTTATTATAGAGGCTTTGGCCGATGTAGCCCTGTCTGCTTCAAATTTAAGCTTATCTAAGTTCAAAAGGTTTTCATTTGCGCCAATATTCTCGATTATATGGCCTGAATTTACCATACCCCATTTCAATGAATCTTCAATGGATAATTCTTGGATAATGCCAATCACAAAACCAACCGAAAAAGCATCGCCTGCGCCAGTGGGGTCAACTACGGTTGTAGCTAGGGTGCTCATATGAATTTTCTTTCCAGATGAGATAGCGTAAGCACCATTTGCTCCATCAGTAATGACAGCGATTTTCGTTCCGAGCTTTTGCATTTTATCAAGTTGTTTCGAGATATCGCCCTGTTCCCCTATAACGTTGTCCGCCTCAGATCTATTCAAAATAAATATTTCACTTAGTGCGACAAGCGGAACAAAATGTTCAAAGTTTTTCAGCTGCCATGAGCCGGGGTTAAAAACAAGTTTGCTCCCCCGTTTTATATATTCGCTAACCACGGCAATCAACTTGTCGGAACCTTGGGTTGCTGAGCAAAAATAGATCCAGTCTGCATTTTCTAGGGTTATTTTAGAATAATCTCTCGGAAAATGATACGAAAATATTGTTCTTTCCTTCTGGTATATTACTATTGTTGACTGATTTGTCCTGCCGTCGAGAATAACGCTTTTGGTATTTACTCTTTGTGAGTTCAAATAGTCTTTTCCTGCCTTACCGTAATTATCATCACCTAAAATTGTATAAATACTGGTGCTTAAACCTAGAGTGGCAAATCCCGTTGCTGCATTAAGCGCACTTCCTCCAAAGCTAAACCTCATTTCTCGAACAGGTATTTTCTCTCCATATTTAAAAGCTACTTCGCAATCTTTGTGTCTGATGTCACACAAAAGACTCGCGTCTTCCTGAGCTATCTCGAGAAAGGTATCTAAAGTAGAATCGCCTATAGATGCTATAGTAATGTCTTTCATGTTGTTCTTGACTATTTTACCATATACAAAGAAACGGTGTAAGTGATAAAATAATAACAGGAGGACAAATGTCGGAAAAAAAGATAGAGAAGAAAGAAAAAGTGGAGAAAAAGGAAACGAAGGATTCTGGTGTGGCAAAGGAAGCTGAAGCCGTTCAGCAAGTGCCCCAGCAGCAACCTCCTGCACCGCAGCAAGCTCAAGTGGCTCAGGCGCCATCTCCTGTGCCGCAGGCGCCGGCTACGCCCGCTCAGGCTCAACCATCTCAACAAGCAGCGTCACCTCAGAAAAAGAGCAATACGGCTTGGTGGTGTCTTGGTGGATGTTGCTGCTGTCTAGGGCTAGTAATATTGGGTCTTGTTTTGATATCGGTTCTTAAGTTTACTCCCTTCATTGGTGCTTCGGGGTTTTTGCCCGGACTAATGAGCGATTTTACGTCTGGTGAAGCAATAAAATAGAACTAAATTGCTTTAAATTCGACTTTTTCTGCTATCGGATCAAAGATTGCGTATGACCCTGTTGTAAGTGAGGGTACTTGGATTAGCTTCGTTGACGCGAATTGTTTAAAAACACGTTTATTATGAATGTGGCCGCTGATGTGAAATCTAGGTGAATTTGGTAAAACAGTTGATAAAACGGAAGTTAGGGGTGGCCTATGTGTTATCAGGATTGAATCTTTGATTGCGTCACTGTCGAGTTTTACCGGAAGTTCTGTTTCGCCAACGCCGTATATTTTTATATCGCCAATTTTTCGCAAAACAAGATTAGAATTATATGACGACTCGGCAATAGCCTTTCTTGAATTAGGGCCATCGCTATTTCCCCAAATAACAAACGCACCTACTTTAGCTTCGCCAAATATTTGCATAATTGCATCAAAAAATTCAGCTTTGTCCCTCGTCGTTATATCACCTGAAATAATGAACGCATCCGGATTATTACGAGAGATGATATTTAGAATAAATCCTAAAGTATTTTTTTGCCCGTGAAGATCGGAGATCAGGGCTATTTTCATTTTCCGAGAGCTTGGCTAATTGAGTTTTCGAGAGTGCTAGGGTCTTCGAGATATTTATTGTTTACAAAAACACTTGGAGTTCCGCCAAGCCCCAGCTCTTGTGCGTCCGAGTTATCCTTTTCGACAACACTTTTTGCTTTGTCGCTATTTAAGTCGTCTTTAAATTTTCCTGTGTCAAGCTTCAGCTCTTCGGCCATTTTTATCATGCTATCCTCGGTTGCCTCTGTGTATTTAGAAAATATCAAATTTGCAGCTTCGTTAAATTTACCCTGTCGATCGGCCGCATACGCGGCGCGGGCCATTATCTCTGCTTGTGGATGGATGATAAAGTTTCTGACTTCTATGGCCAAATCCCCACCAAATTTTTCCTCAAGTCCTTTGAACGATTCATGCAATTTGCTGCAGTAGGGACACTGATAGTCGGAAAATACAACTACTTTGACCTTGGCGTCTTTATTGCCTATCACGGCAGCGTCACTACTATTTATCAAATTAGCATCCTCTTTTACGGATGACTGCTGATTTTGAGTCGAAGATGGAGCGCTATCTTTTTGTGGAGGTGCCGCTAAAATTAAACCCCCAACAACCATACCGACAATTGCTACAAAGATTATAAATGTGGTTGCACCGTTATTTTTTCTTGCCATGTCCTTCTCCTCTTCTTTCATTTTTAATAATATTTTCGATTTTTTTAACTGTTCTTTCAAGCTCGCCTTCTTTGTTCTCAACAACATAATCGCAGACTACAGACCGCGCGATCTCTTCTCGTGCAATCCTCATTCTTTCTTCTATTCTAGCAGTATCTTCGCCACCTCTTCTTTTCATTCTTTGTTCGAGTTTCTTTATATCAACTGTCAGGAAAATTGCAACCACATTTGAATAAATATTTTTGAATGACTCAACGCCGTTTAAATCAAGCTCAATTAGAACGTCATTTGCTTTTTCTATTTCATTTTCAACGTCGCTGCGGATAGAACCATACCAATTGCCCCAAAAGAAGTTTTTTTCAATTAGACCGTTTTGTTTATCAAGCTTTTCAAATTCTTTGATTGAAACAAATTTTCTACCTAGCTCGCTTTCACCTGGACGCATAGATCTCGTAGTGACGGTTCTTGCCCTCTTTAGATTCGATGCATTTTGCAAATCAGTTAAAACTGCTTCCTTGCCACTTCCACCCGGCCCGCAAATAATAAATATTTTTGGATATTTCTTAGAGTCTATTATCTTGAAAACATCTTTTGCAATAGCTAAATGCGATTCAAAAGTTAAAATATCTTTTAAGAGACAAATGTTAACAAACTTATAGCTAGAAAACTCAGCTTTCTCGAGCTTAATCTTTTTGTTTGTGATATCGATTGCGAATATATACTCTCTAACCTTATCGATTTTATTTTTAGTCCAGTCAAAGTGCGACTTTGTATTGATAAAATTTTGAAAGCTTTCAATGCCAAGTTCTTCTAGGATTTCACGCTTGACTGCTTCGACAATACCCTCTTCCTTGATATTGTCGCCAACGTGTCCAGTTGGGAATTGCCAGATACCAGAGTCTGGTCTTCTGCCAACGAAGAAAAGAATATCGCCACTTTCTATCTTGTAGGGAATAAATAATACTTTATTAATCATTTATCGACGGATAATTCTTGATTTTCCTCGATCTTGAAATCCTGCCATATCGTTCTTAGATCTATTATCCTGTGTTGGTGTTTTTGTGGAACGCACTCACAGGGCACGTCATATATTCTAAGCGACACTTTTTTTCCCGAAACTATTAGCCTCGTTTCCCCAGGTTGAAAGTCGTCCCAAAGCTTTTTGGGGACCAGCAAGTATTTATCGATCTCGGTAAATTCACTGATTGGTTTATTGTGAGCTTTGAGTTTGATCATTATATTTTAGGCATCCAGGGAGTCAAAAATCCAATTATTATTAAGAATATGGCCACAAACAAAAAAATTACCAAGGCAATAAAGCCACTCACAAGTGATTTATTTTGATTGTTTGGCATTTGTCCCCCCAAATATCTCTTTTGTTGATAATGTATCTTTTGCGGTTATTAAAAATGAACCAGCGGAAATAAGAAATATGATGAATTTTATCCACTGTCCAATAAACGGTACAAACCCAAGAATTACAATAAAAATTGATCCAACAAGGCAGACTAGCACGGTATTGTTCTGATTGTCATTTTTTTTGAAAATGTTAAAGAACAATGTGCCAAGATAGATTGCAGACAGTCCGTATGAAATTAACATTATCGCAAAAAACATTGAAAATAGTGTCATTCCGATCATCGCTCCAATGATTGAAAAACAAAATATCAACGAAACTATTGGGACTATAATTATCGCCGAAAAACCATAAAGTCCACCCTGTAAAGCCTTGCTACTGGCAAACAACATAGTTTTGTTTATTAACGGTTTCATAAGCAAAAATAAAATCAGCGAAAATGCTGCGATTGCAATTAACGACTGAATGACTAAGAGTATTCCACTTTTAGTTATCAATGCGGCAAAACCGCTTTTTTGACTTTCGGTTTTATGATACTCTACTCCCCCAGTTACCTTCGCTGAAGGTGAAATGATAGCTTCACTCGGTGAATAGTATGTTAGTTTACCTGTGATCACTGTGCTATCGGATATTTCGAGTGTATTGCCATTGAAAATAAAATCGCCACCGTATTGGCCTGACACATTAGCTGAACCGGACGCAATTTGTGTTTTGCCACTTACTGTGCCGGAAAGGTTGGATTGTCCGCCAAGGAAAATAAGATCTCCAAGTACACGGCTTGTTTTGGTAGTATTTAAAGTGCTACCAAGAATAACAGCATCTCCACCTACAGTATTAGAGAGAGCGACATCTCCAGATAATACCCTGAGATGTCGTCCTATTGACTCTCTTACGTCAGCAGTTCCCGATATGACAATGGCACTTTCGGCAATTTTGTTATTAATATTAAAATTACCGGCAAAGCCGACCACATCACCTAAGGTGTCCGAATTAATGTTTACAGTTGATCCAAAAAGATAGAGATCCTTTTTGGATTCGCTAATTGTAATATTTTGTCCCGATTCTACTGTTGCAGCATAAGTGGCTATCGGAAACAAAACAATTGTTATAAATAGCAAACTATAAATAAATCTTTTCATCAAATATCCTATACTAAAGATAGCTTCTTCTTGGTTTATGTCAAGAAAGAATAGTGTCGAGTTTATCTAATAATACTGGCAAAAAAGTGTTGACTAATGTGGTATATTATTTGAAAAGGAGAATTATGAAGATAAAAGTAGATGAGGCAAAATGTATTGGGTGCGGAACTTGTGTTTCGCTTTGCGATAAGTGTTTTGAAATGCAGGGTTCGATAAGCCATCCCAAGGACGGTGGAAATTGTCAGTGTGAATCATGCAATCTCAAAGAGGTAGCCGAGTCATGCCCGGTTGGGGCGATATCGGTTGAAGAAACTGAAAAAGCTAAAGAAAGCGAAAAGTCTACCGAAGAAACCGTCTAGAATATCAAGCAAAACTAATCAAAAAGTCAGCCCATAAGGTTGACTTTTTGTGTTATTTGTGATACTATTCTCGGTTACGATCAGAGGATTGAAGTACCTTTGATCGAGCGCCCGCCAAGGCGGGTTTGACGTTACGGAGGACGCAAAGATGAGGGCAGCAATGCTGTTAATGGGTCTCGTGGCCGTTGTGTTCGTAGCCGCTGGATGCGGAGGTGGATCGGCGACCGTGAAGTCACCGGCCGAGATTGGCATCGATCCAATGGCTGGGGTACAGCTCCCGTCTGAAGTCGCGCGCGACGCAGATGGCCGCGTGGTCGTCCAGACGCCCCAAATCTGGACGACCTTTGGCTTCCGTGGCGACGTGGTGACTGTGGTCAGCAATGACCGCATTCTCGACGTCGAGCGCATTAGCGGGACCCAGACGTATCGGGTCCTGCCAATGCTTCCAGGGCTCGCGTCCGTGACGTTCACCGGGGACGGTGAGGAGGTGAAGATCGACGTCAGGTCGGCACCACCCACTCCGACTTCGTAAGGCTGATCGTCACAACAAGGGGCCGCCGCGCATGTCGCGTAGCGGCCCCTTTCTCATTTAGACTATTTATTCACTTTTTAGCTCTTTAAAAATATTCGGATCTCTTTTAGCGGCGCGTCCAACAAGAACGCCGTCGAGGTTACCAAGCTTGTCTTTTAGGTCTTGAAGCGAGCATATATCCCCACATCCGATTATCATTTTATCGGGAAAATGTTTTTTGACTTTGTTCAATAGCTCCCAGTCTGCGTGTCCGCCGTATTTTTGTGTCATGGTGCGTCCGTGGATAGTCACTAGGGCTGCGCCCGATTTAAACATCAACTCAACAAATGATACTGTGTCGGCGACAATTTTACTCGGAAGTCTCATCTTGACGCTTACCGGTATTTTAACGGCATAAGACACGGCCTGCACGATCTTGCTTGCCCCGTCTGGATCTCTTAGTTGATGCGAGCCAAAGCCCTGTTTGGCGGCTTTCTGAACCGGACAACCAAAGTTTATATCAATGCCATCTGGCTTAAATTCTTTTTCAACTAATTTTGCAGCTTCTGCCATAGTTTCAGGAGAAGTCCCAAAAATCTGAATTACGATCGGCCTCTCCCCTTCTTCGAAACCTATCATTTCAAAAGCTTTTGGGATACGGCGAATTATGGCTTCACTTGCTATCATCTCGGAATAGACAACATCCGCGCCTGCTTTTCTACACCTTAACCTGAGTTCGCTATTCGTGAACCCATGCATCGGAGCTAAACCAATAATTGGCCTTTGTATTTTTTCAAACCAATTCATTACTTGACCTTGTTCAAAATGTCGCCAAGCTCGTGTGGCAAATCATCTTCTATCTCAACGCGGTTTCCTGTTTTATACTCTGTAAACTTAATTTTGTAAGCGTGGAGGAATTGTCTTGTCGCGCCAAGCGCTCTAGATATTCTTTTCGATTCCTTATTAAAATACTTCATATCTCCTATCACGGGACAATTTTCGTATTTCATGTGAACTCGAATCTGATGTTTTCTACCGGTTAGGAGTTTGATGTCGAGATAGCTTACGATATGCCCCTTGTAGTTTAGCGTCTTAAGTACGTTATATTCTGTCGCAGAAGTTTTTCTCTCCATTTCGTCTAGTCCAAAATCAAGAAGATCTACTCTTTGCCTCTCCCTGTCTTTAGGGTCTCTTCTTATTAAAGCATCGATCCTGCCAGATTGAAAAGGTGGCTTTCCGGTAACGAGAGTTCGATAATATTTTTCTACATTTCTAATTTTAAATTGATCTTGATAATACTCTAGCGCTTCTGGATTTTTAGCCACTATCAAAACGCCAGTGGTATCTTTGTCTAGACGATGAACAATTCCTAGTCTTGTTTTGCTATGCCATGAAAGTTTTTCAATTCCCGGATATTTTTCCTTAAGCCAATCAACCAAGGTATATTGCGCTTCTCCCGCTCCTTCGTGAACGGAAATACCATCAGGTTTAGATATAACCAAATAGTCCGGAGTTTCCTTTAGAATTTTGATTTTCATGATTTTTAAACGAGTTCTTTTACTTCTTCTGTGCTGTCTTCGATTATATTCTGGCTTTTTATCTTGTCGACTACGGTTGTCAGCTGACGACTTCTGGTAGTTGAAACAACCTCGTATTGCTTGCTAACAGATGCTATTCTATCGCCCAAAAGGTTAACCGAATCAGAATATTTTTGATATTCAATATCAAACTTTTGTATTAGCGAAATAATGTGCTGCAGGTTCTCTTGGTAGCTAAAATTTGTGTATGCCTGTTTAACCATTCTTAAAATGGCCGTGAAGCTAAAAGGCCCAGCTAGTACAACTTTTTTACGCATTGCTTCTTCCCAGACTTCATTCATCCGCTCGTAGATATAGCTAAAAATCATTTCATTTGGAATAAACAGAATCACAAAATCAACTGTTTTCTCGGCTGGATTGATATATTCCCTGGTTGAGATTTGCTTAATCTTATTTTTGACATCTTGTTTGAAATCGTTGAAATATCTTTTTTTCTCTTTCTCGTCATCTGACTCAATTGATTTAACAAGATTCGCGTAGGGAAATTTAACGTCAATATTAATTTTCGTGTTGTCCGGCAAAATAATCGTAAAATCAGGTCTCGTGCTTTCGGTTTGCTGTTTTTCGTTTTTAAGATAGTCCTGTCCGATTACAAAACCGGCCATTTTCATCAAATTCTCGGCAATTTGTTCTCCAAATGCTCCACGAGTTTGATTGTTGGAAAGAAGGTTTTTCAGTCGATCAGTCGAAACTTTCAGATCGCCGGTTATTTCCCGATAACTTTCGAGTTCTTTCTTTAGGGAGGAAAAAGTACTGACTCTTTCTTCATCGGATTTCGCTAGCCTTTCTTCGTTTTTTCTGATATCCCGTCTTATCTCGCTGATTAGCTCGTTGATTGCTGACTTTTTCCCCTCTAAATCTGTTTTTATCTCATTTTTTTGAGCACCCAGAACCTCTTTGGCCAAACTTAAGAATTGGTCGGTGTTGTTGCGCAGTGCTTGACTTGAGATCCGCGATATCTTGTCTTCTAGCGAATCATCAGCCAATATATCTTTACCAGATTTTCTTTTGATAAAGATATTCGCAATTATCGTACCCAAGAGCGCAGCTATAAATACCGCGCCAACAATAATATATGTTGTTGTATTCATGACTTTATATTAGCACAAAAACTAAATTACGAACATAGGCCGAACATTGATTTCTATTTAAAACTAGCAGAGTTAATAATCTTATAATAAACACTTGTGTAGACAGTATTGTTATTCAACAGCAGAGGGTTTGAATTGTTGTAATAGAATTGGTTCAAGCGAAAAACATATATTTTTCCGTTTGCTTTAAAGTATGTCGATATTGTTCTCTCGCCCGATGTACCATCTATTGCTTGTATGGCTGGAACATCACTATTATATTTGAGTGATTTTCTCTCACCGACAAGTTTTTTTAGGCTCTCGATGCTTTGACTGTAATCACCTTGTTCGGTGGTATCATTTGCAATTGTTACTTCAATTACATTGGGGTCAAAATATCCCTCCATATATGTTGGGTAAACATCATAGATGCTAAGTCCGATTGACGACAGGGGTTGCACCTTAAAGTCTGAAGGATATTCAAACGATAATTTCGCCGTAGGATCTGAAAATGTTTCGTTAGTCAATCTTTTGTTTCCTACGTTCATAGAAGCGGAATATAATACAAAAGCACAGATCATTATTATGATTCCGAATACGCCAAGATTTCTAATTGATTCAGACTCGTTTCGTTCCATAGCTGATCTATTTGTCTTTTTTGTCGTCGTGCGTACCCATCGATATAACTGCTTTTAGTGCCACGACTAATGCTGCAGCTGATACAAATGAGATGAAATTATTTAGCATGATCTGTACCTGTCCAGCAAAACTTCCTGAAGCGAAGAGAGCATTTACGCTAACAGTACCAATGATCAGAAGCGAAATCGTCGCGATCAAAAACCTTTCCGAATCCTTGTCCGAAATGTTCAAAAATCCAACTACAAGGCCAAGAGCGATCAAGACGACCGCAATATAACCTGACGAAGCGCTTGTACTTAAAAGTCCTGAAAAAATTGCGATCAAAATACCTACTAAAAAGGCCCATTTACCTATTCTTACCATATTCCCTCCTTGGGTAATTTATCTAGTAAAATTATAACACAAATGATACTTTTTGGCTTAATTTGACAGTGGTTGTAATAGACAATAGGATACAGACGAAGCAGTACACTACAATCCGGAGGGTGATTCATGAGAGGAATAATCGGCCTTGCCACACAGAAAGAACTGGTTAGGGGGCTCAAGGGGCTGGCATTCGGCGTACAGAGTCGTGGCCAGATGGGCTGCGGTCTTGCCGTAGCTAACGGACAGATGGTCCATTTGCCGATCGTCGGCGATGGACTAGTACGCGAAGTGTTGGAGGGCGAGGAAAAGTACCTCGCGGGGTGTTTCGGCATCGGGGCCACTGTATCGCAGGGGCCTCTTATGCCGTTCTCTCGTGAGGAGGAATACTATCGTGGCGTTGTTGCCTTCGATGGGTACCTAGGCAGTAACGACAGCCACGAGTTGAGGGAGCTTTTTCACGAGGCAGTGCTTGGCCCTCCCTATGACACGGTGAGCGGGATCGGCAAGCTGTACGACAGGAGACTCGGTCATGGCAATATGGTCGTTCTCACGCCGGACGGTGTTTTCGCATCGCGTGATCCGTCGGGCATGCATCCTCTCGTACTAGGGAGCTACAGTGACGGGTCCCGGGTCAGTGTAGCTGTGGCGTCGGAGTCGAGCGCATTCTTCTACCCGGGGCTTGAGCTGGTTCGGGATGTGGCCCCAGGCGAGATCGTGAGGCTTCACGTCAACACGATTGACTCTGTCGGGCAGATCGAGCCACGCCCGCACATTTGCGTCTTCGAGTGGATCTACTTCGCCCGTCTCGACTCGACGATTGATGGATTGCCGGTTGATCTGGCGCGCAAGCGCCTGGGTGGCTACCTCGCGGACAACGACGATGTCGAGGCTGATATTGTCGCGCCTGTACCGTTCTCCGGAGTCGGACATGCTGTCGGATACCACCAGAGCTCGGGGCTCCCCTACGACAACGCCTTCCTTTTGCCTCAGTTTCACCGGCGTTCCTACAACCTCCCGATCGAGATGCGGCTAGCCGTTCTGCGTGGCGGCAAGCTTGTTCCGATCAAGAGCGCGATCGAAGGCAAGCGGATTGTGCTAGTGGATGACTCAATCCGCGGTGGTCATACTATGCGCGGATTGGTCGGGATGTTGCGCGCATGCGGGGCGCGTGAAGTTCACGTCAGGATCGCGTCACCACTGTCTGTCAGGTACTGCCCACACGTTGCACGCCCTGGCGAGCAAGAAGAGTTCATCGCCGGCAAGCTTGATGTTGAGGGCATCAGGGAGTGGATGGGTGCCGATACCCTCAAGTACCAGACGATCGAAGGTGTTGTACGGGCAATCGGCATGCCGGAGAAGGACCTCTGTCTCGACTGCTTCAAGTGCAAAGGGGCGTGCTGACACACGCCTTCCACGGTCTGGCTACGGGCGAACCATCGCCACGAGCCAGACCGCCCATCACTAAAAATTCATTTATGTTAGATCAACTAAATCTCGAAATTATTATAAATAAAAATACTAGTAGCCGGTTTCAGGCAAAATAGTTATTTCCGAGCTAGTGCTCATGCTTATCGGTGTCTGGGTGACAATGATGTCAAATTCATCTGGTCCGGGAGTATTCGTGGCCGTTGTAGTTGGGGTGGGCGTTGGCGTTGATGTACGCGACGGTGTTGGGCCACCATCGCCAGTAATTATGCTATACGAGTAATTGTCGTCAAAGGCCCTGATATCTACATCGTTACCTGCGTTTGTACCATCTATGGTACATGAAAAATCCTCAACGGTTGAATTAAAGTTTCCGTCATCTGGCGTACAGTTATTCCAGTCGTCCTCACCTTCAAGACTTCCTACTACTCCAACGATATCCGTTAATGAGTCTGTGGCGTCAACGCTTCCTTCGACCAAAGTGTTCCCACCGCTTTCAGTAGAGCTATCAATGGTTATGGTATGGGGAAAATTAAAGATGACCCAGACGCTGCCGGTATAGTCGAAGGGGTCGCCGTTGTATGAGGCGTAGTCTGAACTCAAAACTACATCATTTCGGCCATCCCCGTTAACATCCCCAAGCGAAAATCCAAAACCTCCACCGGCGCGAAAATGATCAGCTGGCCCATCGTATCTGACGGAATGATGTCTTAAGTCATCCATTACGGTCATTGTATTGCCAGACCCGGGTAGGTCGTATATTTCGTTATACGAGACAAAAGCGCCGCCATTGTTAGTTCTGGTTAAGCTGTCAAATGAACCGTCTCCGCTTAACATGTCGTCGATTCCATCTCCGTTGAAGTCAGCAAAAACCGCACCGTTATACAAATCTGAAAATTGTACAGATGAATCACCATCGCTTACATCAATCGAGTCTCCGGGACCGTCGTGTGCGGCTAGAATTGAACTATTTATAATATAGGTTCCGTCTTGACCAGATGAGATAGCCATGTCTTGAATGCCATCACTGTCGTAGTCAGTTGAGGCGTCTTTTGAAATATTTAAAGAGCTATCTGCAGTACTTGTGCCAATAAGTGTGCTGTATTTTGTGGGGTCTCCCAAGTCTAATGTGTTGCCGTTACCGGAATAATCGTCCAGTATCGAGTCGTTTATAAGCCAAACCTGACCGTAGTATTCATCTGCCACTAAGGAGCCAACCGCTAGATCGTTTTTATCATTTCCTCCCCAGTCTGCAACTGCGATACTGCTTTCTGATCCGAGGGCATCTCCAGCAACTGCACCATCAACCCTTAGCCACCATGCTGAACTGTCAGTTATCGTAACTATATTTCCAGTTGCATTTACTTTTTTGGTTGCAATTAATGCATTTGATAAAACGTATACTGATCCAGAATAATCTCTATCATTGTAACCTGTGTTTTCGCTGGTTATCAGAACATCGTCAACAGTATCATTATCAACATCGTCTACATACACACCTTGATTGCTGAGCCTATCGGATATAGCCGCCCCATCATAGCGAGTCGTCCAGTTAGAAGAAGTGTTTAAATCAATGTTATTGCCCGTACCAGTAATAGAACCGAAAATTGTATTTGATATTAAGTATACCGAGCCTGATTCATTCCCACCATATGACGCCTGCCAGTTTGGTATGACCAAATCAGTCTTACCATCATTATCAAAATCTCCTGTTCGTGCGCCACCGCGACAGTTTGCCAACATTTCATTATCCCTTGCACCATCAAATCTTAAGCTATAGTGGTCTGTGTCCGAGAGATCTAGTACTTTTGTCACGCCGGCTAGTGATTCTAGCAATGAACCATAGATTATCCAGAGAGATCCATTACCCGATCTTCCCTGCGTGCTAGTATAGCCACTTACAATTATGTCTTGTTTGTCGTCGCCATCGAGATCGGCTGTTTTGACACCGTTTACTCCGACATACATCCCGGGTGTATAGCCGTCGATGCGAAAATCATAACTTGTAGCTTGGTTTAGATCATGAGATACAGCGTCATAGTCTTGAGCGGTGGCATTTTTTATCTTAAATAATCCAAAAGGATTAATAATGCATACAATCGCAAGTATAAAAACGATTCTTTTTGTCATTTCCCCTCTTGGTCTATTTTAAATTATTATATCATTAATTATCTTTCAAATATTGTATTGTCAATGATTCTATCATTTTTACCAAACAGAATGCTTCCTGCAAATCCCGTTTCTTTAAGTGCTATTGGCATCCAGTATTTGTCATCTGGCCACATCTTGTCATATGGGATTCTATCAACCGCAAACCATCTTGGTTTCATCTCCTCTGATTCTACTGGATTACCCTCCCATTTTTCACAAGTGAAAAAATATACGTCTTGGTTCCACTCCTCATTGTATTTAAATCGAAACTTTATAACACCGATATTATTTATTTGAGATAGCCTTATCCCAATTTCTTCATTTGCCTCTCTTTTTGCACAGTCCGTGATGTTCTCTCTTGGATTTGGTTTTCCGCCAACTCCGTTCCATCTTCCTTTCCCAAATCCCCTCTTTTTCATAGCTAAGAGAATTTTCGCGATCTTGCCGTCATTGCCTCTTTTAATTAAAAATACTAAAGTTGCTTTTCTCATAGAAGTGATTTTAATGTTGAGGCAATTGCTGGAAGTATAGTTCTGGAGTCGGATCTGTAACGGTTCGAACCCTCGACTTCGATAAATATAACGCCATTATCCTCACACCATTCTTTAAAAGTTCCGGTCTGACCATACTTGATCCATTCTTCCTCCGTCAGCAATTTATAGCCGGATGACTCAGAAAATAATTTTGCCAGTTTTTTTGCGTCAGGGTTATTTGAAGATACAACATTTTTGCCTGAATTATGAAAAGAGAAAACTATAGTAATTCCATTTTTAATAATAAAATTAGTTATTGCCTGAACTTCAGGCTCTGATCCGCCAGTTTTACCGCAAAAAACTTGAACTTTCTTTTTTCCAAAATGCCAAAGTGAGTTCTTTCTAAATGATTTAACTGGAAAATTTCTATTTAAGTCGACATTGTTTGCATTGAGTCGGCCTATCGCACCACCATTACTGTAGTCTGGATTTATTATGGCTTTTGAAAAGCCATCGGGATTTGCGATTTGAATAATTGAGCATTTGAAGGGAAATCTTTGTCTTTCGATGAACTTGCCCAAAGATGATCCAAGCTTGGCAGTACCGACTTCATTGCCGTGTATGGCACAGACAAAAAGAACTTTCGTCTTTCCTTCTCCGACAAAATTTGCAAATAATTTTCTTTTTTGAACGGAATGTCCAATGGCCTGACCATGGGAAATGACGCCACCTATTTTTTCGCCGTTATTAGCAATCCATCCTCGAATTGTTGAAACAACTTTTTTCATTTTCTTATAAGTAATATTGACGACGGCTCTCCCCCAACCGATCGAATCAAGAGCTCTTTGAGTTCGTCTACTGCCAATTTAATATCAGTTTCTGTGATGACGCCGACCCCTTGTACGTGAACAACAATGTTCTCTGTTTCAAGCGTAACGGGAGCATATTTAGAGTCACGATATCTCACAAGACAAAGAACTTTTTCAGTATCTGAAGCAATTATTTCATTTTCCTGAAGATCGTATTCATCTCCCATAAACGGCCAGTATTTCTCGTGACTTTGTGAAAATCTATATGTTATGTCGCCAGAAATTCTATCTTCATCCCAAATGCTAATAGTCAGGGAGTGTTTGATCGAAATTACATTCATACAATCAACAACCCTTGAAATTGTTGGGAGATACCCCTGCTTTAAAATTAGGTCAGTTAGTATTATCGGACCTGGCTGTTGATCGAGTTTTCTGTCGGGCGATCGATCTATTAAGTCCTGATACGCAGTCACATTATCGTTTCTTATATATTTGTCCGTATTTTCCCTAACGTCAGCGCTCAAAGTACTAACCAACTTATCTAGCGGCTTATTCCGATTCTTTTTATTATCAATATTTTTAAGAATTATTTGTCCAACGACAAGGTTTTGAATTTTAGAATCGATAGTTGTATTCATTGTTTATCCTTAAAATATTCTTTTATTTTTGGCATGATTTCTTTTCGCATTATAATCTCGGGATAATGCGAAACATTATCAACAAATTTGACATTTAGTATTTCCCCAATCAAACGACCCGTTTTATCGTCTGGAACTACAAAAGTATTTTCTGCTTTTTCAAGATCGATGCAAGTTAAAAGTACAAAATCAAACTTGCCTTCATTTTGCACTTCAATTAATGCCTCTTTAATTTCTACAAGATTATTTTTTATGAAGTTATCAACGTCGACAATCTCGAATTGATAAATACTAAAAACTTTTCCCAATATTTCATTACTCCATTTATCGCGTTGGAAAATCGCTTTTACCGGACCCTGCAAGTTGGACTGGTGAACAAACATCTCATGGATTAAATTTTCATCAATAGAATATAGTTCTTTAAGATAGCTCGCCGCTTCAATGTCTCGCTTTGTTGTTACCTTGTTTTTAAAATTAATAGTGTTTGAAACAATCGCTAAATATAGTAACGTTGCAGAGATTTTTGTTGGAACTATTTTTGAATTAATAAACTTCTCAACAATTAGTGTCGCACATGATCCAACTAGCTCAATCTGAATTTTGGCATTTGGAAATTCCTTTTTTGCTTCATTAACTCTACGATGATCAATAACTTCGATAACTTGTTCGGGATTGATTGCGCCAGCAATCCCTTTAATCTCGCAAGAATCAACGAGAATAACACTGGAGGTTTTGTCAATCAGGTCTTCACCGCTTGAAATCATTGCGCCAACCTTATCAAAGGCAAACTGGGCTTCTCGTCTTAGGTGGCCAAATATTGCTGCTGTTGCGCTCTTGCCGGTCGCATTTAATAACTCTGCGTATGCATAAGCACCACCCGATCCATCTAGATCGGGAGACTTATATGCTGTAACCAATAGTTTTTCCATGTTTTTACATTAAATGCGCTTCTTCTCTTTTTCGATTTATGTAATCCAGAAGTCTATCGTCGTGAGATTCGGTATGTTTTAATTCATGCCCAAGCGAGTTTCTGCGCTCTTCGTCTTCGTCAATTTCGCCAAGTGCGTCGAGATAATCTTTTTTAGAATAAATATCACTTTTTCTAACTGTTGCGTATTGCTTCTTGTTTTCGTCATATTTTTGGTATTCAAGCCCAGTCCTTCTTAATAATATAAGATCCCCCGTTGTCTTGTCCTCGATCTTTATTTGGTAAAAATGCGAATGACTAAAGAGATCAGGGACTTGTGTCGGGTTAATACCGTATAGTTGATCGAGCCATCTCATAATAATCTCAGTTTCAGTTTTTGATGCAATGTCAGAGTTTTGACTTTTTCCTATTCTAATATTTTTATCACCCTCTTCTATGATTCGTTGTCTCATGTCCTCTATTTGATCTCTTGATTCCAGCGTTTCGCCAACAATTCTTTTTAAATGGACCAATTCAATATTCGACAGATTTTCAATCCTAAAAGATTCCTTCATTTCTCTCAATACACTTTGCACCATGTTAAAAATTCTTTCCTCGGAACTTTCTTCCTCGCTTACTTCTTGCATAGATTCTTGTTTGTTCATAGACTATCCCTCCATAAAATAATCATTTTCAAGATGCTTGATGCAATTTAGGCAATGAATTTTATGGCTTTTATCCTCGTAAATTTCAAAGATGTTTACAGCAGTATTTAGCTGATCAGGTACGTCTTTAAATGGATCTTTGGCGCCAGTTATTTGTGCAATCAAGCAGCGATTAAATCCAGCATGAGATACCAGCAACACTGTCTTGTTTGAATATCGTTCCCATATAGTGTCCAAGAATTTTCTTGCTCTGTCCTTCATCTGGTCTATCGATTCAGCGTCTGGCGGTCGTTTATCCCAGTTAATCTCGTGTGTTTTCAATCCGGTGAAGCTACCGGGATTTCCTTCTCTCAATTCATAGGTAGGGGTTATCTCGATCACTGGGTGATGTTTGGCGATAAACTTTGTTGTATCTGATGCTCTCTTTAGATCACTTGAAAAAATCACATCAATCTTTTCTTGCTTTAAGCGCTGGCTTAGTTTTTCTGCTTGCTCAATTCCCTCTTTTGACAATGTTCCAGGAAGGTGGCCCTGCATAATATGCTTCTTGTTTTCTTCCGTTTCGCCGTGGCGAGTGATAATCAATCTCATAAGCTATTTATTTAGCCACCAGACGGCGCAGTTTAAAACGCTAGCAAAAGTGACCCACAGCACATATGGCACCAGAAGCCAGCTGGCAGGTCTTGAGATTTTTGAGAATACTACGATTGTTGCCAGAATAAATCCCCACAAGGCAATAATCTCAATAAATGCGCTTAGTGGAAGCTTGAAATAGAAGAATATAAAAGACCATAGTAAGTTCAAAAACAACTGAATATAAAAATAAATATATGCCGTTGTTTTGTTTTTCGCCTTACTTTCCCAGATTAGATAGAGCGCAACTCCCATTAAGGCATAAAGTAGTGTCCAAGCAGGTCCAAAAAGCCAGTTTGGCGGACTAAAGGATGGTTTAACGAGAGTCAAATACCACGAGGTAATATTTGGTGTTGTTGCTATTGCGCCCAACCCCCCTATTGCTTCACACAAGATTATCGTTCCGATAAGCTTCAACGCTTTCATATGCCTCCTAAATTTATCTGAATATATCACTTGCGTGGGTTAAATAAAAGAAAGAGCGCCCCGTTGCCGGGGCGCCGTGAACGCACTTGTGGTGCGTCGGGTGTGGGCTGTCAGCCCGTGATGTCGGGAAATCGTCTGGTGTGACGCGCCACAATCTCTTCGTAGCACGCGCCGACGAGATGGCCATTCAGTACCATGCTTGCAGCGGCAAGGTATGGAAAGACGTCAATGTCAGGGAGGAAAGAGGCAGCTGCCTCGATGTTGGTCACGCACTCGACAACCCCTTCAGGCTTGGCTGCTAGCCAGTCTGGAATGAGGAGCCCTGTGTTGTGGCCAAGGTGGTAGTTGCGGCTGTCCGAGCTTCGACAAAGCTCGATGTCGGCTTCGATCACCTGGCGAAGCGGTGATGAAGAGTCAGCACTCTCGCCTTTTGCACCGAACAGCTGGGCGAGCTTTTCAGCCTCGCGGCGTATTCCACCGAGAGCCGCCGCTGCTTCATTGCTCCTCTCGCGCAGGAACGAGTCGATGACGCCTTGTTGGAACGAGAGGATGGTCCTGAGCGTGCCCCACACACTCAGTCCGGTGATGTCGGTCGTCACGATCGGCCAGACATTCGTGCCTGCGAAGCATGTTGCAAGCGATCTGGCTGATTCCTCAGCGTATGGCTGGATATCGTAACCGACGTCGGACCGGTGCGGGTAACCGATGGCCATCAGCGTTTGCTGACCTTCAGCTATTCCCTTGGAGAATCCCGCGCCAGTCATCTGCAAAGTCGTGGCCTTGGGCCACCGGTCGAGCACCGTATGGGCTGGTGTTCTTGGTTCGGGACCTACCACCATCCCTTTTTGCATGGTGACAATTGGTGGGCCACCGATTGGGGGAAGGTCAAGCAGGCCGACGACGTTCTCTAGGCCGGACATCGATGTGGCCAGCAAGACGAAGTCGAAGCCAGCAACATGGATGTCGCCGGTGGCGAAGGAGAGGTTGGGGTGAATGCCGTACTCCACCATCCACGGATAGCGATCAACTCTGCACGACGCCTCCCAAGCCCACGCTCGTTCCGGCATTCGGTCCCAGAGCGTTACTCTATGGCCTGCTCTGGCCAAGACGAGGGCGACGGCGAAGCCGAATCCACCGACGCCAATGACAAGGAAGCTTTTTGGCTCTGTTTTCATCTCACTCCTCGCTTTGCGATGAGTTCGCGCATTGCGGTGACTTTCTCCTCTGTCACGACCCTGTCTTGCGAGCGCAATGCGTCGACCCTGAAGCCTAGAGCGCAGGCCTGTTCTCCGATCCAGTGTACGTAAGCTGGATCTAGATCGCCGACATGGCTCTCGGTGTGGTCGAGCATAGCCAGGACCATCGTCTCGGCCATGCATGCGAAGGCGAATCCTCTCGGAAGGCCGAAGTCGAGGCCTAGCTCAACGTTCTCTCCTGGAACTCTGAAGATGCCCCCGTCAATGGCAATGACGTGGGGAAGTCTTGAGACGATCTTGCCAACGTCGCGCGGTCGCGCCACGTCAACAAAGACCTTCCATGGCAGCGTTGTTGTCGGGTTGATCCTGAGTGCACCGGGCGAATTTGTTGCGGACACGATGACTTGTGATCGGGAGATCACGTCGTCAAGTCCCTCGCAGATCTCGACGTTCTCACCAAGATGCTCTGCGAGAGGGTGAAGGTCGGTTCTGCCACCACCTAGAAGCAGGAGTCTCTCGGTCCTACCTTTGAGAAGGTTGCAGATCGCGCTGCCTGTGGTTCCACCGGGACCGATGACGGCAACCGTCTGGTCCTGAAGTGGAATGTTGAGTTGGACGCAGAGGTTGTTGAGTCCCTCTATCGCTGCCCAAGCCGTAAGCGAGTTGCCGCTTGTGACGGCTACTCCACTACTACGAAGTGCGTTGGCAACGATGGTGCCACCATCAGTCACGATTGAGTTGTAGGCACCAAGGCCAATCACGCCGACCCCTTCTGCAAGGCAGAGCCTCGATGCTTCGACGACCTTGTCTGCAGGTCTAGCCCGTCTCATGTAGTCGGTTGAATACGGAAGAGCGCGGAAGATCCCTTCTGTCCCGAAAGCTCCCGACGCGATGCCCGTTGCCTCGTAGCGCAGAAAGCGATCGAAGTTGAGGGGAATGCGTGGAAGCATAGCGTAGTGCAGGACGTGGGGCGGTACGAGACCGAAGTACCACTTCGTCCTTGCTAGCTTTAGCCATGTGTCAAAGGGGCTGTTGGACGTCTGGTGCACGAGAAAGGCGAACTTCGACATGCCTAATGCCTCCCAAGGATGTGAAAACGGAGGCGTCGCTCCGTCCCACCCCTTAATCGCTTGATGTTTGTTCTGTGCATCACAGCAACGACATTCGCAAGAACGACGAAGCAGACAACGTCGAGGTAGTTGGCCGTTGTCGCCAAAACCACAATCGGGAGTGTCGCGGTTGCGATCATGGAGGCAGCGGATATGTAGCCCCAAAGCGCAAGAACGACGAAAAACGTCCCGACTGCTGTGCAGGAGACGACCGGTGGCTGGGTGACGATGATGACGCCCAGCGTTGTCGCGACACCCTTGCCGCCCTTGAACTTTAGCCATGGTGAAAAGCAGTGACCGAGAACTGCGGCAAATCCACCGACCAAGACTAGGCTGTGTACATCTGTCAGCAGAAGTGGAGATGCGCCCTTGAGCGCATCAAGGACTGTGGTCAGCACGAATGCTGCAAGTCCGGCCCTCTTGCCGTGCTTCTCGCCGACCGCTCGTGCTGTGTTGCTGGCACCAGTGCCGAAAGAGCCGACCTTCCGTGGGTCCACACCGCAGCGAAGTGCGATCAGCACTCCAAACGGAATTGATCCCACGATGAACCCAAGTGCTATTATGACAAGGTACTCCTGCATAACGGCTGCCCTCCCTAGTATGGTGTAATGCAAGTCCGGCAGAATATACCATATTAGATTACGAAATAGAACGATTTTAGTAATTAGTTAAAGATTATTTTGCCCTTGAGTTCCCTTTTACTATCTTGATAATAATAATAGTTAATATTATTAGGCCAATTAAAATTAAAAAACCAACAAATAGTGCGATTACTGAGGTCAATATCATTGAAGCACCAATACTGAGACCTGAATTCGCATTGTGATCCCTTAGAATTTCCTCAGGTGTCAAATATCCAGAAGAAGGCGTTTTCGTAGAAGCTTTACCGATTGTTTTTACCGAAGGCTTAATGGAACCAGACGAGGATGAATTAGACTGAGTGCCTGATGTATTTGAATTGCCGTCATTCTGGCTTACACCAGAGGAATCATCAGTATTAACTTCCGTAACCTCTGGTGCGGGCGTTGCTTGGCTAGTGCTTGAATCATATGCATACACTGCAAATCCAAAGTCCTTGTCGAGCAAGACCGTATTTCCATCAACCGCATATCCCCTGTCATAACATTCGCCGCCTTTCATCTTCCAAATTGCATGGTTCGGCTCAGCTGATCTTAGCACTATCGCATATTGATCTAGCTCCATCGGTACATCATCAAAATCGAAAATGACCCATTCTTCGTTGTTCGTTATGGTTTGTGTCTTTTGAGCTATTATCTGTCCGGGAGCGGTTGAACCCCTTACAACTTTTGCGGTAACTTGAGCGTTATTTCCGATCTCGGTTTTTATCCTTACGGATATAGCGTCCAGAGTATTTTTTGTTGGAACAAAAACTTGATTTCCGTCTCTTGTCCCAATAAAAGAATATTCTGTACTGCCCGCAATTCCTGTCGAGCAAACTTGATCAATATCTGAAAGAGCGACTGCGCGCGTGCTTTGTACAAGCAAAAATCCTACTGACATTGTCATTAGGACTACTGCCTTTATTACAAAATTATTCTTGCTCATCGGCTAAGAGAGAAACTATTTTTTATTAGCTATTAGAGTAATTCCGTTTGCAGATGGCGAGGCGATGTTCGTTATCGATACCTGATACTCGCTATTGCTCATATTTACAATCATACCTTCGGATGATGATTGCGATGTTTCGGTTTGAAAACCGGCTGAAGTAAAAGCTGATTCAACTTTCGTTGAGTCGGAGCTTGTGACGCTATTTTTCGTAATGTAACTCAAGTATACCGAACCTTGGGTCGGAACAGACCATTGGTCTACTTTTGCGCCACCAAATACGGATGTTAGGATAGGTTTAGCGTCACCATTTACTTTTTCGGGAAATTCGCCAGAGGGTGTCTGCTCTGCAACAGTCGCAAAGTCTGCTCCTTGTTTATTGCCCGATAATGCACCAGTAGCTCCCGATGCAATAGATCCCGCAATTCCAGATGCTTCAGGTATAGCTGACACAAGAGAGTTTGTTGCGCCTTGAATTAGGTTTCCGGTTTGAGTTTTTACGGCTCCCTCAAGGGCATTTTTGGCTTTATTTGCAAAATATCTGATACCAAAATATGTTCCAATGCCTAAAACGACAAGAATAACAAAAACAACTATAAACGCTATTAGGCATCCGTTGCCTTTTTTGGGCTGTGCGTCGCCGGGTGCTGGAGTAGGAGCTGCAGGAGGCGGAGGTGTCTGTGGCGTAGCAACCTGCTGTGGCTGAGGCGGTTGAACGGGGGGAGTAACTGGTGGTGCAACAGGTGGAGCTTGAGGTGCGCTTTGCGGTTGATTTGTTGGTGCTTGGGGAATACCATTTTGTGGTGCTTGGGGCTGATTTAAGTTGTCTACCATTCATCCTCCTATAATAAAATAATCATACCATAATATTGTGTTATAGTTTTTTTATATGACTGGAAAAACACATCAAGCTTTGGGCCTAACGGCTGGCTTTGCGTGGTATATTGCTTCGGTTGCGCCATTTTACAATCCGGCAACACTGGCGTCAGTCTTGGTCGGAAGCTCATTGGCGGCGCTCCTTCCCGATATTGATCAACCGACGGCACAGATTTGGCATAAAATTCCTATTTTTGGGCATACGGCAGGCAAGGTTGCCTCGAAAATGACCTTCGGGCATCGCAACATCACCCACTCACTGTTAGGATTTGTACTTATAAACTTTGGATTGTTTAAATTCATATCGGCATTTCCGGAGTATTGGTCGATAGATAGAGCGACTTTGTTTGCGGTGGTGGTTATTTCGTATGGATTTCACCTCCTGTCGGATGCATTTACGGTCGAGGGAATCCCGATATTATTTCCTTATCAAAGAATGTTCGGTATTCCACCAAAACCGTTTGAGGGAATACGGATACAGAGCGGAAAATGGTTTGAAAACCTTATATTATTTCCGATTATCAATATTGTTTTCTTGGTTCTTATAATTTCAAACTGGGACAAGATTAAATCAATTTTGTTTAAATAGAATCACTAAAATATAACCTTCTCGAGATCACTGATATTGTTGACGATATAATCTGGATCAAGTGCTCTCAATCTTTTTTCACTGCTAAGTCCCCATGTTACGGCTGCAGTTTTTATACCAGCTGACTTGCCAACTTTTATTTCATGTATCGAGTCGCCTACGATGAGTGTCTCACCCCGTAGGAACTTATGTTTTTTTAGAATCTCTTCAATTAAACTTCCCTTATCGTGAATGTCGTAATATATTTTTCCAAGTAAACTTTTCAGACCATATTCATCAAGTTCTTCAATGATAGTTGACTTCTGATCACTGCTTAAGATGACAGACCTTATCTTTGCTTTCTGTAATTTAGTTAAAAATTCTTTTATTCCTTTATATGCCTTACGAGTTTTGTTTTGGTCGATATGTTTTTTGAATAATTGTTTTTGTTTCTCCATCGTTAAATCCGGAAAGAACTTATGATAAAAGTCCATATAGGGCTGTTCCCACTCATCTCTAAGCTTTTGTTTTGATATCGGTTTTCCCCCAAGATCGACGAACATGCTGTTTATTGTTTTGTATGCATCGTCGAAAACATCATTTATTACACCACCCCAGTCAAAGATAACATTTCTTATCATATAGAAAGAATCATTTATAAATTAGTCTGCCCTCAACTTCTTTTCTGATGTTTTGGTTATTTCTGAGATACTCCTCAAGCACCTCTTGGGCAGAGGTGGAAACTACTTTTGTCTTTTGCGATTTTTCAAGAGTATCCTTATCTAAATTTAAATACTCCTTAGAATTATTTGCGTGATAGCCTTGCAGGCAGATTGTGTAGAATTGATCGGGTTTCACATCTTGATCATCTATTTTTAGGGATTGTAGCTTTTTATCTTTATCGCTATAGACAACTTTTATTTTTGCGGAAATTTGATAACACTCCCCTTCCCCATCTCGATTTTCTTTACGCATAATATGAGAAAACATGGTCAACATATCCGCTCCGGTGATCGAATATCTAATCAAGCTGTCATCATATGGGAAACACTGCATCAGGTCTTTTAAGGTTACCAGTGGTCCCATTTCTTTAACTCTTATGGAACCAGATCCAACCAATGCTGTATCGCACTCGGCTGACTGAGTGAAGGCATCGGCTACGAGATTGCCAAGATCTGTTTCGATTTCCCGTTTGGGGTGAGTTAGCTTTTTAGCTAACTTGCACACCAAAATATTATATTTTTGATCTACTTTCTTTTTAAATGAATCTATATAATCCGTCAGTTTGTGGTCTGGCTTGGCGATTTTATTTGTTATAGGAATTAGTTTCCAAGTGTAGTCGACGATGCTATTTGTTTTGTCATCTACTGTTATGTCAAAACGACCAATTTGGTTTGTACCTACACCCGCTTGAGCGATTAAGATATTGTTAATCTCGGTTGGTTTTTCCAATATAGTATGAGAATGGCCGCCAATAATCATATCAACGCCCCATTCTGGTTTGAGCATTTTAGCTAGCTCACAATCTGATTCATATCCTATGTGCGACAAGACAACCGTTAAATCTATATCATCATTTTTGTACGCATTTGTAATTTTTCCAACCTCACTACTAGCCTCTTCTAGTGATATAAGCCCACCTATTAATTTATCTTGCTTGAGTGCATCCATGATTTTTTCTGTGATTATTCCGGTAAACATGATCTCGAAACCATCCATCTTCTTAATAAAAAATGGTTGCATTAATCGTTTGTAGTATTTTTTTATATAAAGATTGGCGGACACTATTGGAAAATTAGCCATCTTCTCTAAAAATAAAAGATGTGGTAGCCCATAATCAAACTCGTGATTTCCAAGGGCGACAACATCGGGTGCTAGATAATTCATGATTTCGATTGTTGATATACCCTTATACTCCGTATCGATAATAGAACCCTGAACCATGTCGCCGGATATGACATAGAGAACATTCTTTTCCTCTTTCCTAACTTTATTTATATATCCAGAAAGTAGGGCAAGTCCGCCGATCAGATCTCCTTTTCCAGCAGTAACCTCTGCAAAAAAATCACCATGCATATCATTTGAGTGAAGGATGGTAAACTTTTTTGTATTCATAAAATTTTAAATCATTTGCTTAGGACATTATTTCAAAAACTTTTATCTTCGATTTACTACCGTTTATAAGCAAGATATCAGATTTTGGCACATCAAAATAATCAGATAAAAGTCCAGCTACCCTCAGGTTCGCTCTTCCGTCTATGGGCGGTGTGCTAATCCATACTTTGTACTTATTCTTACCTAGTACCTCGATCTTCTCTTGTTTTGACTTTGTAGCTACAACGACATCTATTTTCACAATATTTACATTTTTAGAAATTCAAGCAGTCTGTATATCAAAAATGCCGGCCACAGAATTGCTTTAAAAAGCCCATATAGCCCCGAGACGAAACTGTCGGAATGCTGGATGAAGTACACAAGAGCTCCGATAAAAGCCAATCCATACACACCGCTTGATACGCCTCCTACATTTCCATTTACCTTTGCATTCTTACAACAACTGTTATCGCTGTCTTCGGTTTTCTTATCTTTTTCTTCGGCCATAATTCTCCTTCGATGTATTATTTTTAAAATACGTCAAGTACTGCAAAGTCTGGTTTCGAACTACCTGTTTCGGGGAGTATTGTAACAGGAGATCCGACAGGAGTGCAAGTAGAAGTTTCTTCTACGGACCATGTATCTGTCACGGTTACGGTCGGGGTTGGCGTCGGCGAAGGTTGCTCTTGCTCGACGACTTCAAAACTTCTGCTTGAGAATCCACCGTCATAGGAAAATGAGAAAATTCCGCTGCCATCGCTTTCATATGTGCCAATACTAGTCCCACCAACCAAAACTTCATAGGTTGTATTTGCTTTATTTCCGCTTATTTCGTGAGTTGTTGTGACGTTGTGTGTTTCAGAATCTTCCTGCCATTCTTTTGTATAGTTTCCGGATGTTTCCCAAGTGCTTACTGTAACATCTACAGTACCCCCGGAAGCTGAAATATTCATCGAGGCAGTGTCTAGGACCTTTGTCTCGTTACCCGCAAGGTCAACGGCGAGGACGTTATCTCCAGTCTCGGAGATGCTTGTTGTTCCACCGGTAAATGGCTGAGCTAGATTTACAAAATTAGATTCGGTTGTAACTTGGGAATTAAGAATATTTTTGAGAGTAACTTCAAAACTTCCCGAACCTTTTTCGTTTGCCGAAAGCAAAACGACCGTCCCATCAGTTAGTCCCTTGATTTGCGGCATGATGGAGTGCTCGTAGTTATAGGTTAAAGATGAGGGGTTGGCAATGCTGGTTTGAATATTTGATGTCCCACCGGCAGACACTGTTGTATCGAGTGCCAGTTGATACCAGTCCGAAGGATAGTCTGCCATCCAATTTAATCCGGAGACAGTTTCGATTATATTGGCATAGCTTCCACTTAGCACATGTGATGTCGTAGAATTTATACTTTCGTCTGGACTATTGTAGTAAAAAGTGGCGCTTTTAGAATTTTTGTACCATATACTTGTATCAATTGAAGTTATTATCGAAAAGGGATAATTGGCAATTTCGTCAATCTGATGATTGATGGTGCTTTGATCGCTTGCCCATGTATATGTGTTATCGGGCGCGCTTTTTACCAAACCCTTTCTTGGTGAGTATCCAAATGCAACATTAACTAGATTGTTTGGCGATAAATAATATTCTGCTGCTTCAGTTGTCGTGTCCCCTACTAAAATCGAGTATTTTCTTTCTGTTGTATTGCCATAAGAGTCTATTATTTCAATTAATAATGAATTGGTGCCTTCCAAAGTTGGCGTAAAACTACCAGTTACTAGTGCGCCAACTTTAGATGAGGTGATTGAGTCATCTGGATAGGTTTCGAGCGTATATGTACAGGATGAGCAGTCAGCATCATTTTTATCCTTCATTGTAAAACTAAACGATACTTCGACGCCGGCGTCTGTCTTTCGATTCATCGTAAATCCAGAAATCGCTTGTGAGACAGTGTTGTGTAGATAATTATTTGAAGAAATTATTTCGCTATCAGGATCCCATTTATAATAGATGTCTTTGTGATTTAGATAGAGTGTATTGTTCGAAATTGTTGGATCCCCATAAAAACCAGCCCTCAAATACAATCCGTAGTTTGCACTCCTTGAAATTATGTTGCCGGTTATTATAAGGCCAGTTGAAAATGCTCCGGCTGAATTTCCGATCGCACTATTATTCTTTGTGAATGTATTATCCGTAATCGATAGATCATTTGACCAATCAAAACTAATCCCAACATTATTTCTATTAAATGTGCTATTTTGTATCGTTGTTCCAGAAGATAAGGTCGAAGCGATCCCATCTGTTCGGTTACTGTCAAAAATCGAATCCTCTACGGTTGCGTTGGTAGTACTGTAGATATCAATTCCGCTACCAAAGTTTTCCACCCTTATATTTTTTACTGTAACGTTTGCATTTTCTAAATCTATTCCCATGTTAGGTGTCGCGTTCGTCGATTTTAAGGTATGATTCGCACCATCTATTGTTATACTGTCTGCTCCTGTATATAAACCATTCGTGCCCGTGCAGGTTAAGTCAGCCGGAAATATGTAATTTGAGGTTATCGTATCTCCGCATTGGCACACTGTTGCTCCTCCACAGTTTGCAGCTTGAGCATGGTGAGCTTTTGCTGTAACAAAAAAAACAATTGCAAACGCAAAAAATAAAACAATACAACGTCCTGCATATACGAAGAATTTTGAAATCAACTGAGGTTCCCTCCTCTTTTCATTAATACTATCGCATTCACTGTAATTATCAAGACGTGTGATCCGGGTGCTTTATATATAAAGATCTTGAAAAAGTAAGAGGGGGCGCCCGAAGTCGGACGTCCCCTAGGAGTAAACCCAGCTCAGGTCGGGGGCAAGGAAGCTGAAGTCATCGCGACCAGGTAGTGTCAGGTCGCCCACCTGGAGTAGGTCGATGACGTCTTGCTTGATTGGTCCTTCGACCTCGTCGAGGAAGTAGAGCTCGCTGTCCGTTAGAAGGGCGAAAAGCATGTATGGATTGCCCGTAATGTCAGACGCGACGAGTCGTTCCGCGACACGGTGAAGACGGTTGATGTCCTGTGTAAGGTCGGTCTGGGTGTAGATCTTGCGAGCAAGGAAAGCTTTGAGCTCCTCGAAAGCTTTCGCTTCAGGAGTCGTGGCGAACCCTATCTCGCCTATTGATGATGACTCGGTTACGATTGCTTCGATCAAGCGCTCAAACCGCTCCCTGTCTGTTTGGCCGAGGGATTCTCTTAGGTGTCGAAGCTCGGATTGCAGACCGGCTGCGTCTTCGGGCTTGACCGTGCTGTGGTCGCCATAAGATCCGCTGCCGAACATGTTCGCTGTGTCCCAGGCATCACCTAGGACATAAGCGATTTTGTCCGACAAAGCGACGAGCCGATACTCGTTCGGAACACTGGCGCTCAGAACCCCGCTTGAAAGGCTGTGCCATGTAATGCCCTCTAGCACTTCAAAGCTCAGGTCGAGATTGCCAATGTTACTCAGTACGTACGGTGCAGCGTTGACATGATCGTACTCTGGAACACCAATTGACAACAAGTACTCGCTCAAGACCTTCTCGCCGAGGTGGCCATAAGGGCAGTGCGCCACGTCATGACAGAGCGCGATCGTTGCAGCCAAGCTCTCGTTAAGACAGAGCGCTTTCGCGACTGCTGATGCGATCCTCACGACCGAGACTGTGTGTGAGAGGCGGGAATCTGCATCAACAGGTCGTACTAGTCGGGTGAAGACCTGCCTCTTGTCGCTCATCCGCATAACAACGACGTGACCCGCAGCATGGGTGTAGTCAAGGTTGAATGGGTCAACTCCGGTCATGCTCACTACCCTACTTCTTCGGCCACGCGTGTTTGTGTTCTCGAACGCCGTGACGGTCATTGTCCTTTGCCACCTCCTTCGTGTTCGGGGTATGGTCAAACGGCACTATGATATTAGTTTATATCTTATAAAAGTCAATAATTATTTTAAATATGAACATACAGAACGATGGCTCTAAAACGTCTAGGGCGCCCGTGTCAGGGGCGCCCCGTGTCTAGAGTCCCGGTATCCCGCGGCGGTAGCGTTTCCCGCCAAAGAAAACCGGAACCTTGAGGACCCCTCGCGCACGCAGTGCGCGATATATGATCCATGGGTAGGAAGAGAATTCGACGTAGGCCTGAGTCAGAAGGGCGCTTCTTTCCTCCATGCTGAGGTTGTGCTTGAGCGTCGGATTGGCGCCGTCGAACTTGCGCCAGTCAGTTTCCAGGATCGTGCCCGCTACCAGGGCGTCTTTGCGTATCTGGCAACCAGGCAGGGCGGCGACGTCGGAGAACTGAGCGAAGTCGAGGTGCTTTCTTGCCCATCGAATCGTCTCCATGTTCTCCTCGACTGTTTCGTCTCCGAAGACGTCGAGGATCAAAGATCCGATCACAATGATGCCCTCGCGTCGGCAGCGTCTGATGACATTCTCGGCCATCTCACGACTTGATTTGCCGGCGATCTTGCCTTCGCGCGTGACGGACTCAATCCCGAGGTAGGCGACAACACACCGCGCCTTTTTCATAGCCGTGATCAACTTGCCTTCGCCGTCAGGTCCGAGCAGGTCTGTCACTGCAACCTCGGTTCCCCACCTCATGCCCGAGGATCCGTATATCGGAAGAACTGTTTCAGTCACGAAGGCGCGGTCGGCGGCGAAGCTGTCGGATTTGTCGAGGAAGAACCAGTGCTTGCCCCGGACCCCAGCGAGCTCTGCCTCGAGCATTTCAGGGGGCTTTGTGTAGAGGCCGTATCCCCCAACTGTGCACCACGCGCATCTGCGATTGCATCCCGAGCTGCTGCGGATGCAGCACTTCGCCACGTAGTCATCGGGGTTGATGACGGTTCTGTCCGGGATGACGAACTCGTACGGTGTTCCTTCGGGAAGAGCGTAGTGCTGCTCTAGAGCGCCTCTCGAGCTGTCAGACAGGATCTGAGTCATCAGGTCTCGGCTCATACCTGTCGTGCAGAAGGATGGATAGCGCTTGGCCAGTAGGTCTAGTCCCCCGTCCTCCATCGACCACCCGATAACGTCGCGTCCACCGGCAATGACAGGTATGCTGTTGTCCTTACAGTGGGTGGCGAGCTCGTTCAGCCGGTAGTAAGACGGGGTAAGACCGGTCAGCATCACAAGCGAAGATGACTCCAGGTGGCCGCGTGTGACAGGTCCCTTGGCACTCTCGTCCCAGCCAACAACCTCGTAGCCCATGTTTTCAGGAACCATGGCTGCAAGTTCCATCACTGCACCAGGTTGCATCCACGGCTTTCTGCCGTCTAGGACGCCGTTTGGCGCGGCGCAGACGATCAGGATTTTCCGTGACATGAATCGTCTCTCCTTTTACCGCGCTTCAGGGGCGCAGGGTACAGCGCTATCGCGCTCGAGCACATTAAAACACAACCAAGATATATACTCAATAAATTAGAGATTATTGTATAATTGTTTTGTGGTTAAGATTAGTTATTGTAAGTTAAGTTATAAACATTTGAGGAAGTATTTGTGAAAAAAATATTGCGTTTATTGATAGTGGGACTATTTATTTTGTCATTCATGCTTCTTTCTTTCCATAAAATTGAGGCGGCTGATGACTTCAGCATAACCGAACATCGCGTGACCAATACTGGTGAGCAGCAGATTGATCAAATCACCCCCTCGACTGACGGGAACCAGATCGTTTGGTTTAATACCGATGACTGCAATATTTATCTTTATAATGTTGATAATCAGCAAACAATTCAGATTACGAATGAATCAGAACAGACATCGGCATCTTTTCCAAAAGTATCAGGAAATTATGTAACATGGATGGATGAAAGCACTGGTACACTAGAATACTATCTTTATAATATTTCAACAGAAGAGAAAAGCATCATTTCAATGGGTGAAGGATATCGTGCATATTTTGCTGCACCGCCAGTAATCGAAGGTAACTTTTTGGTTTTAGGAAAAGAGCACATAGTTGACGATTCGGTTGTCGATCTTTCTATAGTTATTTATAGAATTGCTGAACAAACCACGACTGTGCTTTTATCTCACAATTCATGGATATTGGACTACAATATTGATAACGAAAAAGTTGTCGTGGCGGATAATTTTATTGATCCAATAAATGATGAGGATCAATATGATCAGAACGTTGAAATCGATCTGTATGACATTGAAACCCTAGAAAGAACGCAGATTACAACTGTTAGGTCCGAAAAATTAAGTCCTAAAATCAGTGGTAATAGAATTATCTGGAAGGATAAAAGAGACCGTGCTACTGGAGACATCTATTATTATGATTTGGAGCAACAATCTGAGGCACGTATTACAACTGACGAAGCAGTATTGAATCCATCTTTCGACATCGCTGGAGATAAGATCGTGTGGATTGATTATCGCGACGACCCATCGGATAGGTTTATGTCCGACATATATCTTTTCGATATTTCATCTTCAATCGAATATCCTGTCATTGAGAGCCAATCAGATAAAGATAAGTGCGATATTGTACTACTAGGCGATGATCTGTATAGGATTGCATCGACAGACAATCGAAACGGAAATATAGAAGAGTGGACTGGCTATGATATTTACTATACTGATATTGAATTTGGAGAATCTGGCGCATCGGATACAACGGCGCCTACATTCGAGAATCTTCCCGGTGACAGTCGTGAAATTAATATTGATGAAGGTCAAGGTGTAACTACAAATCCATATATTATCAACGTAAGGCCATACGATCAAAGCGGGATTTTAAAAGTGGAGTTTTATGTAGATGATAATCTTATTTGTACAGATTTGTCTGCCGATGAAGAGGGCATATTCAGTTGTAGCTGGAACACAAGCGTTTATCACTCAATAATCAAAGTTTATGCCTTTGATCAATCAGGTAATAGATCATCTGTCCTAGAAAGAACTACTACTGTTGATCCAAGGCTCTATCAGTTTGAGCCTGTAACATCGACGATCTTGCCTGAAACGGGTGCGTAGTCGAATTGGATCATTCTTGGCTATAGAACATTATCCAGTAGATGCCGACAAGCCAGAGTAGTCTTTGGGTTATACCGACTAATGCAGGGTTGAATGCGTCAGCCAATCCATAAATAATAGATACAAAAGTGAGCAGAGATAGGATTATAAAATTATTTGTTGTTTGTTTTTTCGATAATCTACCAAGAGGAAAAGGCGAAACAACCATTGCAAGCGCTAAGCTAAATCCAGCGATCGTCGCGAACGTGGCGTGTATTGTGTCCTCACTGTTGTGAAAATCAGCGAGCGAATTTAAGGGCTTGGTGCCGAAGAGTCCCGTTATAAAAATGGAAATAGCGCAAAGTATAATCGGCGCTTCTCGATACCAGCAATTTTTATCTTTTATTATTTTAAAAATAGACCCCAATAATAAAATTAAAGCAAAACCCAATAGTCCCAGAGTCATAATCCAAGAATGTGAATATTGCTGCGAAGCCAAATCGCTAATTGTTTTTGCCTGCCAGTTGTAGAGTTCGGGAATCGTAATCTTGGCAACGATATGGGCGATTAATACAACAATAAGAATATAAATAACGGCTATTTTGTTATAAATCTTTAAAAAGAAGTCAGTTAAATTATGAATTTTCATTAACTAATATCTGGATATTTTATCACGCCAAATCAGTGCTACTTTAGCATTTTACCAAATATTGAGATTGTAGCTTCGATTTATCTAACGAAAGTGAGTGCGAAACCCTTTTTGTCTCCCCTACCGGTTCGTCCAATTCTATGAATATAGTCGTTGTATGTTTGAGGAATAGTGTAGTTTATGACGTGAGTGACATTACTAATATCAAGTCCCCTCGCAGCAACGTCAGTTGCAACGAGTATTTGTAGATGATCTTCTTTAAACCTTGACAGAGCTCTTTGGCGCTGCATTTGTCTTTTATCGCCGTGTATTGAGTCAGCCCTAAATCCGTCGCGAACCAAATCAACGGTCAACTTTTCTACACCTCTTTTTGTTTCCGAGAAAATCAAAACCTTTTGCAGCTCATTTGTGATAAGTAGCTCTTTTAAGCGGTCAAATTTTCTTTCATCTGAAACCCGAACAATATCTTGATCAACATTTTTAGCTGTATCACCAGTTGATACCTGTACAGTCACCGGCTCTCTTAAAAATTGATTAACAAGATCCCTGATTTTTAAGGGAAGTGTTGCAGAAAAAAACAGTGATTGGCGATTCTGGGGCAGTTCACTTAAAATCCTTTTTATCTCATCTACAAATCCCATATCCAGCATTCGGTCAATCTCGTCTAATACTATAAAACTAAAGACGGAAAAGTTGATAATACCTCGGTCTTTTAGATCTTTTAATCTTCCTGGCGTACCAATTACAAAGCTATGGTTTCTACGTAGATCTGAAATTTGACGATGGATAGGCATTCCACCAACACAAACGGCAGAGTAAAGACCCATACCTTGGGAAAACTTTCTAAATTCCTCATTTATTTGAAGAGCAAGTTCGCGAGTCGGTGCAATTATCAAGACCTTTTTTGATCTATTTGCAAAACATTTTTCAATAAGTGGCAATAAAAATGCAGCTGTTTTTCCAGTTCCGGTATTAGCCAAACCGATTAAGTCTTTACCTTTTAGGATGTGGCCGATTGACTTGTCTTGGATCGGTGTTGGTATACTATAATTTCTACTTGTAAGATTTCGATTAAGTTGAGGACAGAATCCAAAGTCGTTGAAAGTATTTTCAATTATAACTTCCTCGGTTGGGTTTGAGCTTGATTTTTTGATGAATTTTGACTCATCAATATTCTCGCCTCTTTTCTTTGCGACTCCCCTATTTCGTCCAAAACCGCCAGTATTTGAAAAGCCCCTGTTTTGTCTACTAAAACTATTAGTCCCATAATTCCTTGATCTACTATTTGAATACATTCATTTCCTTCGCGCAAAAATAGCGCATTTAATTAATATTTCGATATGGCTCTGTAGAACGTCGAAATATTAATTCGGAAATCTATAGAACAATCCTCGAAGTAATAACTCTAACAGGAAATGCACTAAAAGTCAAGCTAAGGCTTGTCGAAATATTGAATATTAAAAAAGAGCACCCTCCTTTTTGAGAGTGCTCTTTTTTACTAAAAGCTGAGTGTTTCCAATATTTCACTAAAGTTCTTTTGCGCGGTCGCATCACCATTATCGAAGGAGTGAATATTCCAGAGCCTGTCTCCTTTTGCAAAAACTGCATAACTTCCCTTTATTCCATCGTGTATTTGTATCTGGGCACCTGCATTTTTACCAAAAGTTCCAGAGGCCTTTTTACCACTTTGCCCCGCGATAGTTACAGGAGCTTCTACACCGCCGGTCATATAACCCTTGGATGCGTCTGTATAGAGAGCCGCACTTGCTTTGATGTCACTCTCAGGCTCTGTTACAGAGGTTGAATACATGTCCATCATTGGTGTGTCGCCCTTGAATAGTTTTAATGCATTGCTAGATTCTTCAACGGCCTTGTACTCAGCTGGATAGTAAAGAGTGTATCCATATTTGCTTGAAGTAAATTTTTGCCAACCAGCAGGTGCTGTGACAGCCGCCTGTTTTGAAGATGTTGTCGATGTTGACACTTTCTTGCCCTTTGTAAAATACCAAACCCCGAGTGCTAATAATGCCACAACAATCACAATTATAATCCACAACAATTTCGATGAGCCTTTCTTAGATTTTTCTTGATCCACGATTCCTCCTTAATATTTATTACCAAATAAGTATAACATCATTAAATGATTCTAGGTAATATCGAAGGCGTAATAATTTTGACCTTGATGTTACAAAGGAATATATTTGAATTAATGAAACGACTGATTGTAGTTATTCTGGTACTAGCGGCTGTAGCAGGTGGATATTTTTTTTGGAAAAAATGGCGCTTGACCCAGCCCCCGCCAAGCGGCGCGGTTGATATGGCTTATCCGCTTAAAGACGGTGAATACGAGATAATTCAGAGCGGACGGTTCTTTAAAATTCACACAGCTGAAAATGAAAAATTCGCCATGGATATCGTCAAGCATGCGCAGTTTAATTCCTGGTTTCAATATCGAAAAAGCGGCCTGGAATCCGACTCCTCGTATGGTGTTCCTGTCTATAGCCCATGTCGTGGCATTGTAAAAAAAGTAACAAGCAATTATAAGGACATGCCGATCGGAATCGTTGGGAGCGCATTTGAGGCCAACAGTATGCTAATTGGATGTGATGGATTTAACGTCTCGCTAATACATTTTAAGGAGAGATCGGCGAAAGTCCAAGAGGGCGATCTTGTGGATGTTGGTCAAATAATTGCCGAGATCGGAAATAGCGGAAAGTCATACGGCCCCCATCTTCACATCGCTGCCTACACAGTGAATCCTCAAACTAATCAACCGACGAACATTCCGATAACATTTAATGGTCGATATTTTTATCGCGGTGAAAGTTTCACTAACTAGGAATGATTTTATAAAATTGAATTAAAAGTGCCAATCTATTAAAATAAAAATGTGAAAAAAGTTCTTATAACAGTTTGCTCTGTAGTTATCGTAGCTCTGTTGGCTATCGTCCTTGTAAACTTTAATAAAAACAACACCCCGAAGGACATAGTCGATGGGGAGTTTGGATTCCTGAGAAATTCATTTGATTTAAAGAACGAGAAAATTGAGGACACGGGTGCTACATGGTACAGGCCAAATTTCGGTTCTTTTACTTGGGGTGCAATGCAAAAAGACGAATATTCGGCGATTGATTTTTTAAAAACTGACGAAATAATAAATGATGCTCAAAAGCGTGGACTAAATCTCGACATCACGCTTTTCCCTTATGCTGATTGGGACCAGCAGGCGAACGGTGAAAAGTGTAAGGTCTCGGCAAGCGATGAAATGCTGCCTCGCAGCAAGGGTGATTTTGAAACACCGGGACTGCCATACTACAGATGCAATCCAGTCAACTGGATCGCCTACCAAAAATGGCTAAGGGCGGTCGTAGAGAGATATGACGGCGATGGTATAGACGACATGGAGGGCCTGATTGCCCCAGTATCACATTATGAAATCGTAAATGAGCCAGACCTGATGAAGGATCCAAAAAATGATGCAGGGATGCAGTTTTATATTGGAACACCCGAAACGTACGTTGAGCTACTAAAAAAGTCGTATACAGCAATAAAATCAGCTGATGACAAAACAAGCGTCCTTGTTGCGGGAGCTGCTGGTGTTCAACCAGAGTTCGTGAAGTTTTGGGAGAGTGTTTTTTCTAACACAGACATTGCGAGTTACTTTGATATCGCAAATGTGCATTGTCTATCAGCGCCGAATCAAGATAAAAATGATCCAACCTCAGATAGTGCGAGTGACTTAAATGTGAAATTTTATAAAAACATTTTATCGACATATAATATTTCGAAACCAATATGGGTTACTGAGGCGGAAAATATTCAAGGAGATAACGTAAGCGAGAATGCAAAACGTCTCGAGGAAAGCGTTAAAAATGCTCTTGCAAACGGTGCCGAGAAGATATTTTTTACTGGTAGCTCGCTTGCAAATGACCCCATGAGATATACATCAGAGATTTTAATCAGCGAAAAAAACTATTATAAAAACATTATTTCGACTGTTAAGTAACCGTCGTTTTTTGATTGCCGGACTAATTTATTTTTAAATATACTCGATATCTATTGACTATTACCCTGTTAAGCATACAATCTAGCTGTCCATATCCCATCCGCTTTGTGCGGAAACATGCAGGTGAGTACGTTGAAGAAGGGATTCACACTGATTGAGTTGCTGGTCGTGATCGCCATCATCGCTATCCTGGCGGCGATCCTCTTCCCGGTGTTCGCCCGCGCGCGTGAGAAAGCGCGGCAAGCGAGCTGTCAGTCCAACCTCAAGCAGATAGCCCTCGCTTCCAAGATGTACACCTCGGACTACGACGAGAAGGCCCTGCCCATGTGGGCATGGGGAGTCGGAGCTGTCGGGGAGCCTGTCGGGCGGATCTGGTGGACCACCCTGATCCAGCCGTATATGAAGAATGAGCAGGCTCTGGTCTGTCCGTCCTATGGTGGCGGGACCTACTTCGGCAAGGGCACAGCAACTGCAACACCTGAGCCCGGCTGCTTCCGCGCGCGAACTGGCGTCGGCAAGAACTGGTTCTCTACCGACGGCAGTCGTGGCGACAGAGGCTACTGGGGCTGCGGCGGACCGGGCGACGTTCTGGCCGACAGTGCGGTGGCCTGGCCCGCAGAGCTCATTGAGTACGGAGATTCGGACTGCATCGTCATGGGTCCGAATACCCTCGCCGACGTGAACAACTTCATGGCAGGCGTGAGCTGGCCGGCTGGGTACAACAGGCACAACGAAGGGGCCAACTACGCCTACTTCGACGGCCACGTCAAGTTCATGAAGTCGTCGGGCGGTACCTACAGGAACGTCTACTACGCTGCACCATGAGCGCCGAACAGGACGTAGCATCTAAGGCCCCGAGGCAGATCTCAACGCCCCGGGGCTTTCTCCTTTTTAACCTTAAGAGACCTTAATATTAATTAATAGAATTATCTGCACCAGTTACGGGAAGTTCAACTACAGCAGGAGTGCTGGTGGCAGTTGCAATAGGTGTACTTGTAGGCGTAGTAGTGGGGGTTGGTGTCGGGGTTGGGTCATCTGGACAAAGGCCCGATATTTCGTAAAGCTGCCCATTGCTATTTAAGCCAGCGTAAAGCGATTCATTATATCCAAACACACTGGCAATATAATTATTTAAGGTACCAAATCCACTTGGAATACCCGAATCGTCTCCGACAGTTTGCTCAAAAAGACCTGTTAGTGGAAATATACGCCATATTTCCGCCCCAGTAACATTACTGGACCCAGTAAAAATATTATCACACAAGGTGGCAACCCTAGGTAGATTTACGTTTCCGGTGTCATCAAACCCATTGCTAGTAATTTCCTCAAAATCAGTCCCGTTTGTACTTCGCCAGACAGTCGAACCATCAGTGTTATTCCATGATGTTACAATCAAATATCCGTCCGCATCCCCGAAGCCATTAATTGAGCGATTATCAACATTTCCGTTGCCTCCATCGAAAACTTTTTGCCAGCTGGCGCCATTTAGTGATCGCCATAGCTCTGCACCATCAATTGGGTTGTAGGTTCCTGCATAAACATAATTACCAAAAGCGTATAACCCATAAATACCGTCATTATTAGAGTTTCCAAACCCACTTGTATTTGATTGTTCCCATGTAGTTCCGTCGGTTGTGCGCCAAACTTCAGCTCCATTAGCATTTAAGGTTGAAATATATAAATAATTATTTAAAACTGCGGCTGTGTGCATTGCCTGATTCGAGGCACTTCCCATACCATCTGAGCCAGTTTGTGCCCAATCGGTACCGTTAGCGGTTCGCCATACTTCTCCACCCAAAGCTGATGCAGACGTACCAGCGTAAAGATATCCATCAAAAACCATTAATGACTGGACTCTATTAACGGTAGATCGGGTCAGACCGTTGTTTACAACTCTTGTCCAATTACTATTGTCACTTGTTCTCCAAATCTGCGCTCCAGCTGTTGCGTTGTTTGTGCCGGCATATAAATATCCATCAAAATAAGCAATGGAATTTACCATGTCGTTATTAGTATCACCAAAACCATTGCTGTTAATTTGCGAATAGCTTGATGCGGCAATTGAATTGCTGGGTGCCATCAATGCAAAAACTATAAATAGAATCAAAATCAAAAATACTGATGCATGTATTTTCTTCATAAATTAATTATAACACACATAGTTGACCCGAGTAACAAGTTCTGGTAGTATGGCTTCTTGTATCACACAAGACTGAACCTTGAAAGGAGCGTCAAAATGGAGGAAGCAAGAGCGCGGTTCGTGCTTGAGACGGTCGCGATCCTTTCTCGTATAGAGCAGACGTCCCAAGAGATGCGAAGATGCATCTCTTGGTTTCTGCTCTGGATCATCGCCGTTGTCGTGCTGTTTCATCTTCTTCGGTTGCCGATGTTACTCCCCCTCATTCTGGCTTCGCTCCTGTTGTTGGTGCTAAAGGCAGTATCCTCCTATCTCCGAGGTTCCATCGGAATCGGAATCCGCATGGCAAACTTGAGGCTACGGCGCGTTACCCTTGGGATCAGGAAGGAAAAGTCAGCCGCAAGGTTTGAGTTCGAAGACGGTAGCAGGACGTATCTGATGGACCTCGATGCATACGAAGTTCGTGCAGTTGAGGCGTTCACTCGGCTCAACGGAACATCGCTATACCACCTGAGGCTCGGTACATCGATTGTGCAGTTTCGAGCCAGCGTCAACCGCGGAAGGCACTTTATCTGGGGGCTCGCCCTCTGCACCACGAGGAGCCTGGCGGACATCCGCGATTTGCTGGATAGGTGCCCGAGCGGGGGCGCCCAACTCGGAAGACTGATTGCCGAAGAAACCAGGCGGACCCTGCAGTGGGATCTGCGCGGGATCGAGATGAAGGACCTTGGCGTGATGTTCAGGCGCTGCTTTCTGCTAACCGGGATACCGTATGGCATAGACATCATCCTTGCCATACCGTTTCCCTCTCACAACGGGAGATAGGGTGTAACCACCCTCTCTCCCTGCCGTATTATGTCTTTTAAAACTTTTGTTATTTTGTTTTTTATGTCTATACTGTTGTGGTAAAGTATTGTCTAGGCATAAATCTTGTTTAAAAATAGACATCGATTATGAGTAAACATTATCAAGAACTAACCAGTCGAAACCTGGGACTGATAAATCCGAAAGAACAAAAGCGAATTAAGGAAACCACCATACTTTTTATTGGTTGCGGACTGGGCTCGAGAATCGCAAGCTTAGCGGCACGAACCGGGTTTGAGAACTTCGTTCTATGCGATGGGGACAAGGTTGAGCTCTCGAATCTTAATCGCCAAGATTTTACATTATCAGAAGTCGGAAAAAACAAAGCGTCCGAAACCAAAAAGAAAATTTTGAAAATCAATCCAGACGCTAAAATTGAATGCGTCAAAAAGTTCATCAGAGATGATGCTGATATAAAGAAGCTGGTGGGTGAAGCAGACATTGCCTTTAATATGTCGGATCCCGATAAGGCGATGTATAAAATAAACAACGAGGCAGTCAAGCAAAATAAGACAGTGTTTTTCCCGATAAATCTGGGACACGGGGGCTTTTTGCTTATCTTTACTAAAAAATCAAAATCTTTAGAGCAGATCCTAGGAGAGAAAGTGTATGGAAATGCTTTTTATCTCAAGCTCATCGAAAAAGTTTTTGAAAAACTGCCCGATAGTCTAGCGAAGTTGTTAAGCACTATCGATCAGCGTGTCCTAACGGGAGAGATGCCATCTCCGCAAACCGGAGTTACCTCGTATATTACTTCCGCACTAGCTGTCGTAGCGATGACTCGTTATATAAACAAAGAAAATATTTCGCTTGCTCCAAATCCAATATTTCTCGAGCCATAATGTCCTATCTCTCAAAATCTATTCAAAAACTGATCTCGTCCTCTCCTAAAACAGCCATCAAATTTATGACTTCGATGTCGAGCGAATATTGGGAAAAAAGCGCTAAGGCCAAAGCTATTTCAACATTTAGAAAAACCGCAAAGACTACCGTGGGTTATAAAAAACTATTGCAAGATCAAAGCGTTGATATAAGAAGTATAAAAAATATTAACTATTTTAAAAAGCTTCCCATTATTGATAAGGATAACTATATTCGCAAGACATCACTTGCTGATATCGCCAACTGTCCACTTGAGGAAGCGATGACAACAACTGCAAGTAGCGGATCAAGTGGCAAGCCAATATATTTCTTTTCCTCAAGAGAGGAAATGGCGGCCTACCCAAAGGGCATGGCGACATTTTTTGATTATTATTGGGATATCGTAACCAAAAAGAAAAAAACGCTCTTTATTAACGCTATGGCCCCAGGGATGTGGATGGGCAGCGTTTTTGGAAATTATGTTTTTGCTCAAATGTGTAAAAAAAATAAGACATTCAGTTATGTCTCCTGCGGCACAGAAATCGACAGAATTTTAGAGGTTCTTGAACTTGTCGGAAAGCGATATGACCTTATTATTATCACAACTTACCCTTCATTTCTAAAAACCGTCATAGACTCAGCAAATAAAAAAGATATTGATTTAAAAAAATATAATATCAAATTCATAAGCAGTGGTGAGTTGCTAGATGACAGTCTGAGGAAATATTTTACCGACAATTTATGTGATAAAATTCAGGACCGTCTGACAACAGTATTTGATATTTATGGTGGAACGGAAATCGGAAATCCCGGGATGATGTCCCCTCTTGCATATGTAATAAAAGAAAAGTGCAAAAAAAATAAAAAATTTGCTCTCGAGATATTTGGTAATGAAAATGCAAGCGGAGCTTTTTTCCAGATAACCCCATCAGCTTACGTAGAAGTCATTGACGAGCATTTGGTTTACACGAAAGATGGCATGATACCACTCGTCAGATATGACTCAAAAGACTGTGGCAGGATAATAACTTGGAAAGAAATGGTGAAAATTCTTAAAAAGTATGGCATTTCTATGTCAGATGAACTCAAAAAATATCACTGGCATAAACCATCGTTTAAATGGCCTTTTGTAGTTCTTCTGGGCAGAGCTGACTGGGCCATCTCATTTTTCGGGGCGATGGTCTCGCCCGAGAGCATAAAGCACATCATGCACGAATACAGCTTCATCAGAAGTTATAAGATTTCTGCCAAAACCTTAACGGGGCAAAGCCTACAGTTTAATGTTTTTGTTGAACTGCAGCCATATGGTAAGATAAAGAAAAGCGATCAAGGCAAGCTGTCAAGAGAAATATCACAAAAGATTTTGAGCTTTCTTGTCGAGAAAAACTTTGACTTCAACGATGCGTACAAGATCTACCAAAAAGCCCTTGTACCACAGATAAAGTTTGTCGAGTTTAATACCGGAATTTTCAAAGGAGAGATAGATGCTAAGCCGCCTCTTGTTACAAGATAAACTACCCTCATGAATCTTAATATATTTGAAACAACCATTGTTGCTTCAATTATATTTTTGAATCTTTATATTGCGTTTAGGGTTTTTTTAGCTGATCGCACCAAGAGGAAAAATATCGCTTTCGCTGGATTTGTGTTATTTATCAGTGCCTGGATAGCTTCCGCCTATTATTCAGAGTTTTTCCCAACCGGATATATAGATCTTGCGATACTCTTGAGCAAGTTAGCTCTTGCATCAAGTTTATTCTTTGTAACTTATTTGTTTTTATTTTCACTATCCTATACGTCGATAGATGACAAAATAATTAGAAAGTTATGGCTTTACACACGATTGATTGGGCTTTTGTTTGTGATCGCAATTGTCAGCACTCCCTTTTTCATTATTGATATTAAGGCACTAGATTTTAGTTTTAATATTATTTATGGCATTTTGTATACATATTTATTTTTGCCATATACACTGGTACTGGCCGGCTGGTCTTTCTACAACTTTGTAAGGTCATATAATTTAGTCGATAAGGATGAAAAAAAACAATTACAGTTCTTCTTTGTCGGCGTGGCGATCCTATTTGCTCTTGGAATATTTTTTGCCCTGATTGTTCCTGTGTTCACCGGCACCCAGGCCTATTATCGAATCGGTAATTACTCGACAATTATACTTACTGTTACAACCGCCTTTGCAATTATGCGTACTAATTTTATCAATCGCAGGGTTTTACGAACCGAATTTATGGTTCTTCTTATATTGCTGGGATTATTTATTGACACTGCTCTATCTAAGACTCCATCTGAGTTTGGACTAAAGATGATACTGCTTGTGGCCACTATGTATCTTGGCTACACACTTATAAAAATGATAAGGGCAGATCAAGCAAAAACCGAGAAAATCGATAAGCTTAATGACTCTCTCTCCGGTGCCAACGCACGCCTTAAAGAACTTGATTTTGCTAAAACCGAATTTATCTCGATCGCCTCGCATGAACTTTTAACACCAATATCAGCAATCGAGGGCTATCTATCGATGATTGTAGATGAAAAGCTGGTTAAGTTTACCGATCCTAAGGCCGAGGTTTATATAAACAGAGTCTATTCATCATCCAAGCGATTAGCTCGCCTTGTGACAGACCTGCTCAATGTTTCACGTATTGAACAAGGCAGGATGCTGGTACAAAAAGAAGATACAAATCTTGAGGAAATATTAACCAGCGTTGTCGGCGAACTTAAGTTTAAGGCTAAAGATGCCAAGATCAAAATCGAAGTTGAGTATGACAGTCGACTTGGCAAGAAAATGTATCTTGATTCCGACAAAATCAAGGAAATTGTTGTCAATTTGCTTGGCAATACAATCAAATATACTCCCGAGGGTGGTGAGGTGAAGATTTGGGTTGAGAAGTGGCCGACGGAAAAAGTGTTGCGCTCTTATGATAATATGAATGCTATGGCAAGAGATGGCAGATCGCTTCCCCATGGAACTCTCCCTGGTATTGCCAATGAAAAATTTCGCAGGTTGATAGGCGACGAGCAATATGTTGTTATTGTGAAGGATACGGGTATCGGGATTGAGAAAAAAGATTTGGCAAAACTTTTTCAAAAGTTTTCCCGCGTTGGCGATTGGAGCACTTCAGGTGTCCCGGGATCTGGTCTTGGGCTCTATATATCAAAGGCGTTAGTTGAAACGCATCATGGTAAAATTTGGGCTCAAAGTGAGGGTAAAAATAAGGGCTCAACGTTTTACTTTTCCCTGCCCGAGCCATCTTCTACTGCCGAGATTAAAAAATTAGATGAGCTTGTACCGGAACCAAAAGATGCGAAACCCCTGACCGTATTTAAAGATGAAAAATTGATTAAATCAGATAACAAGGAGGCGAACGATGGCAAAAAAGATTCTCATAGTTGACGACGACGTTACCCTTGTCGAAATGTATTCCGAAAGGTTGAAAGCTGAGGGTTTTGAAGTCGAAACGGCTCCTGACGGTGTCGAGTGCTTGGTAAAAACGAAAGAATGGAAACCAGATCTGATATTGCTTGATATTATGATGCCCAAAAAAAACGGCTTTGAAACTCTAGAAGAGCTTAAAAGTAGTCCCGAGACTGAATCGATTCCGGTAATCATGTTATCGGCCCTTATTCAGGGAGAGAATAAAACGAGAGTCAAGTCAGTCGGTGCTATAGGGTATATTATTAAATCAGAGACCATGCCGGGCGAAGTTCTAGAAGAAGTCAAAAAAGCTATTGGATAGATGCGCTGTTACCTGCGACATGACCGCTTGACCACGACCATTGCAGGTTGAATCCTCCCGAATCACCATCAACATCCAATATCTCTCCAGCCAGATACAAACTAGTAACTTTTTTAGATTCAAGGGTTTGGGGATTAATTTCATCTGTCGACGCTCCCCCTCTGGTAACTTGCGCTTCTTTAAGCGGTCTAAGCTTCGAAATGTTTAATGTCAATGATTTCAAGTTTTGTACAATCTTTGATCTTTGAGCTTTTGAAATTTCAGCTGATATTTTATTCTCATCGATACTTGATTGGTGTAAGACGATTGGTATTAATTTACCTGGAACAAGCCCAGCTAGAGCATTTTTGACTGTCTTGGCACCACCGGAGTTAAAAATTCTAGCAATCATGTCGTCTAGATCTTTTTCTGTCTGATCTACCATAAAGTCAAGCTCGACACGAACAACACTGTTTGCAACGAAGGGTGCAATGTTTCTAGATTGTGACATTATTGCAGGACCGGATAGACCGAAGTGTGTAAATATAAGGTCACCCAATCTTTCGGATATCTTTTTTTCATCTACATAAAAACTGGCCTTTGCCTCGACTTTCAAACCCTGAATGTCTTTCACCCAATCCTCTTTGGTTTCGATAGGAACCAAAGAGGCGTAAACATCGGCAATCTTCAGCCCGAGGTTTTTAAGCCAAAAAAGTCCATCGCCCGACGAGCCAAATTGATGGGCCGCTCTACCGCCTGTTGTTACGATCAACTTATCAGAGTATATGGTTGCTCCATTTGACAGCTGAATATTCCACCCGGATTTTTTTTCAATCTTTTTAACCTCACTGTTTAACTTGACTTCAACTTGTAGCCTTTCCAGTTCATGCTTTAGGATTTCAACCACGCTTGAGGCCTGATTGGTTCGCGGAAACATCCGTCCCCTATCCTCTTCTTTTAATATCAAACCTAGTTTCTCGAAAAACTTCATTGTTTGGTGCTGGTCGAATGCATTTAAAACTTCACCGATAAATTCATGACTTGAACCATGATAGTTCTCAACTTTAGCGAGTTTATTTGTGATATTACACCGGCCATTTCCGGTTGCTAGTATTTTTCGGCCTATCGCACTATTTTTTTCTATCAAAACTACGCTCGCACCATTTTTCTTTGCGCTTATGGCCGCCATTATACCGGCTGGTCCAGCTCCAATTATTGCAACATCATATTTCATATTTTCTGGTGCAAATCATACCTTAAAATATAAAGATAATCTAGTAATAGATGCGATGTAAGAATAATTGGTTTTAATTTTAGTCATCTTCTGGTAAAAGTTAACTAGTTCGCAAGCCGTTACCTTCACGGGAAGGCTGGTGATGTATTTTGAGTAAATGTCGGAATGCCAGTGTATTCGGCTTCCGACTTTAGAACGCTAGCGAGAGCTGCATCGCTCAAGGTTTAGCAAAACCAACCAAAGAGGAGCGTGACATGGCCCCAAACCCCTTAGTGAACTTGATCTGCGGGAGTTCTTCCGACCATGAAGTTGCGCAGAAGTCCAAGTGGCGCGAGATCATGAGAGCTGCGGGCATTCCTTGCTTGTACTCTGACATCTCGGCCCACCACCACGACTGCTTCCTCGGCCCCCACCTCAAGGAGATGCGAGGCGCCGGAGTCCAGTTCTTCGTGGCCCTCGTCGGCATGAAGCCCGACCTGGGGACGGCGATCGCGGCGAAGGAGAAAGACGCGATTGTCTATCACGTACCAATCCCTTCGACGTCCCTCGGTGTTCTTGACCCTTGCTCGTCAGTCCTGACGATTCCCGACGGCCTGGCTGTCAGGTGCGTCGGCGTCGGTGCACGCGGGCTGAGCAGTACCGCACTCGACATCTGGAAGGATCTTGCCAGGACGGATGAGGCGATGCGCGAGTCCTACCTCGCCTTCATGGCGGCCTACAAGGACCCGCCAAATCCTGATGTTGGGGAGGAGGAGTTCTTCGCGAAGAAGTCAACGTAAGCTCATACCCCAACCTGAATGGATGGTGATGTACAAATGGGCTCAGTCAAGGACCTGGTCACTGACGACAGTCCCGCTGGCCAAAGGTACAGAGAGCCGACCATGGAGAGGCTCGGTCTCGGGGCTTGGTTCGTCAAGGGGACCTTTTCGGTTGGTGATCTGAAGCACCTGATCCCCTCCGTTGAGATACCCCAGAAGATGGAAGCGCTGGCCATGATGGCTGGCTACTACTGGGAACATGCTGCCACCGTTGGCTTCCAGAACTCCTACGTTGGCATGCTGGATGCCGATGACCAGATGACGGACGTGCAGACTCTGCTAGACAGGGGCGACACATCCAACGTCGTTGTCATGCGCTTGGCGGTCACGCCACACTCGATTACTCATGGTGGCGTGCTCACTAGCGGTGTGCGCGACGAGTACCATCGGCTCATCGCTGCAGGCGTCTTGGCAACCTACATTGCCGACTGTGAGTGCATCTTCCGCTTCGGCCTTCCGCTCGGGAGTTCGTTCTACAAGCGGGTTGCCAAGGCAGCTGGGGTGGAAGACGAGTACGAACAAGTCGCCAAGCTTGCAGAGACTGTTGATCTGCTCGATACCATCCGCGGCATTCCTGGCATTCTCGGCAAGCCCGAGATGGTCGAAGTTCTCGGAGCAATGGGGCTAGACCACATCCCGAACCCGGGCTACATCGGCAAGTCGCCCTATCTCAACTTCGACACGAAGTTCTGCCCTGGCGGGGACAAGCCATACACTGTCAGCGAAGCCCAGGATGCTCTGCACCTGAGTGACCTTGCCTGGGAAGGCTGGCGGTTCACCCTTGTTGAGAACGCCTACGACCAGTGGGACTACTGCATGGAGCGAGGGCTCTGCTGTGTGGACGGTAAGACGGAGGCTATGTGCGTCGACGGCTACCCCGTCTTCACCGACTTTGCCTGCAACCCTGACGAGGACAGGCTGATGCTCCCGCATGGCCAATATCTCCTGCCCACCAACAAGGAGATCGCTCGCGCCATCTTCCGCGACATGGGCGTCTACACCGCGATAGATCGGGCCAAGGCGTGCTACGAAGACGACTGGCGCGATCACCTGCTCGAGTTCATCGAGCTCGAAGTCATCGAGGAGGCGACGGCGATCTCGGTCGAACTGATGGGTCATGCCATCGCCGAGGTTGGCAACCGCATGCTTGAGACCGACGTCTTCGAGGTCCAGCCGATCGAAAGCTGGGTCGGTCCCTTCCTTCCCTATGCCAGCCTTATGCAATCCCCGGAAGACACATGAAGCTGGCGTCGAACCGAACACCAAGGCCGGCGTGGAAACCCCACGCCGGCCTTACTCGTTATTTAACTAGTGCTATTCTTTACTTTCTTCGCAAATGGCCACTTTTTCATTCTATAAAGCATCAAAGTCGTTACCGCAAGAATTAAAGCGATTATCAGCAATATATACCAAACGAGGTTACTTTTTTGACTGACGGCTTGCGGTGCAGGAGTCTTAGTCGAAAATACTGTGGTGGTAGACTTTACAACTGGGTCGACTTTCTTGGAAACAGTATTTGAGCTTTTGGATTCACTAGTCGTCTTGTAGGTTCTGACTTGATAATAGTAGGTTTTTCCAACCTCGATCTCACCGTCTTTGAACTCGAGGGTTTTCTTGTCTGTCTTCGCAATGTTTTTGAAACCAGTATTCTCCTTGTCGGACCTAAATATCTTATAGCCATCGATGTCAGTTGTTTTTGAAGCGAGCCAGTTGAGCTTTAAAACTGGTTTTTCCGAAACCGTAATCTGTCCCATCGTGAGCTTTGTCGGTTCCTTTATTGTCGAGGACGTGCTGGTTGCAGGAGCTTCGCCGGTACCGGCCTCAGATCCAGGGTTAAGGACAGTGTTGCTGATGGGCGTAGATGTGGCGGTTGCGCCATTTTGGGTTACAGCTGTTTGAGTCGGAGCGGCTGTTTCACCACCGCTAGGAGCTGGGGTTGCAGTCGGAGCGGGTGTTGGCGTCGGGGTCGAAGCAGTATATCCATAGAGAGTAAATCCAAAATCAAACGGATAATCGATATTATTTTGCCTAGCATGGCCGCGTGTGTAGCAAGAGCTATCGACGCTTGTATACCAGTAAAGCTGAGCACCGGAAGGATTTTCAACTCGAATATAATACGTGTCGTATGGAGTTACGGTTATTGGTGAGTCAAACTCCCAGCTCCTTGTACCTTTTTCGGTGATTGTCGGCATTATGACCGTGCTAGCCAATACTTCACCCTCGGGTGTTCTGATCGAGACAGTGATACCTTTATCTCCCGCCAAGTTTCCACCCCATATAAATGACACGCTAGTCAAGCGGTTGTGGGTCGGGTCAAATGTTTCCTCGTCAGGATCATTTTGGCCGACGAGCTCGTAAGTATCGTCGCCAACCGCAGTGCATCTTGCAGCGACAACTGGTGTTTGGGCATATGAAATACTAAGCGGACCGCCCAATACAAATACTGACACAAGAAAAACTATTGTAATTATCCGCTTCATCCCCCTCCTTATTTTTCGACTTATTTCTTATTTATCGTATTTTTCGACAAACTTTTTTATCTCTTCGATATTTTCAACAACTAGTTTTGCTTTTTTGACACCAAATTGAAATGGGTATTTATCTTCCTCATCATTTTTAATGACGATCATTTTGTTTCCCTTAAATTCCGATTCTTCGACTATGGCCATGAAAACTCCTTATTAAATTACTATAAATACATTTTACCAGAAAATAATTAGTTTTATCCATGTTTTAACTAACGATAACCTTCTTTAAGCAATAGCTCTTTTTTAAGATCATTCCCTTTATTATACCCACCGAGCTTTCCATCACTGCGTATAACTCGATGGCAAGGAATCTTGGGGTTGTGGTTGCTGTGTAGTATGTTACCGACAGCTCGAGAAGCCAGGGGGTTTCCCGCTTTTGATGCCACTTCCTTGTATGTTAAGACACTTCCTTTAGGAATCTTTCTCACTATATTGAAGACTTTTTGCGAAAAACTTCTCAAAATAATTTTCTGTATATATGGCAGTATGGAGATCCTCCAGTTTTATCATAATAATTTTGGTGGTATTCTTCAGCAGGATAAAATGTTTTAGCTTTTTCAACTTCCGTCGTAATCTCCATGCCCTTATCTATCAATAATTTAATAAGCTTCTCAGCTGTTCGACGCTCCTCTTCAGTTTTATAAAATATTACAGATTTATATTGTGTGCCAATATCTGGTCCCTGACCGTTTTTCTGTGTCGGATCATGTGTTTCAAAAAACAGCTCTGCTAATTCTTCATAATTTGTCACACCTGGGTCATATTCCACTTCGACTGCTTCAACGTGGCCAGTCGTGCCGGTGCACACTTGTTCATAAGTAGGATTCTCGACATATCCCCCTGTATAACCGACAGTTGAGTCGACGACACCGTTGGCCTTACCTAAATAATGCTGTGTTCCCCAAAAACATCCCGATGCAAATATGGCCTTATTTGTTTTCATCTTTTTCAATAAAATTTATAGACAACGAATTAACGCAATTTCGTGTATTCTTTTCGGTTAACCCTTCTTCTTCAAACACATGGCCCAAGTGAGCACCACATTTATTGCATAATATTTCGACCCTTGTGCCATCCGCATCTGGTACACGTCTAACCGCATTTTTAAATTGATCGTCAAATGACGGCCACCCGCAACCGGATTTAAATTTTGCCTGAGACTCGAAAAGTGGATTGTCGCACCTTCGACAAACATAAATCCCCTCTTTGTAAAAATCATTGTACTGACCGGAAAATGGTGCCTCAGTCCCCTTGTTGACGATTACATTTTCTTCTTCGGGTGTTAGATCGTTTAATTTCATAGATAATGGTTTATAAGTTGATCTCAAGAAGATTTTTATCCAAAATAAACTCTTCGGTGGTCCCCCCGCAATGTTTTGTAATTAGCTCAGATAGATCGTGCGTTGCAGACATTATTTGATCGCGTGTTACAGGCGACAAGCCCTCGATTACCAATATCGCATTTTGGGTTTTCGGCGTTAGCTTTGTTCGATCAGCCTCGCGCCAGTTCCAGCACCTGCAAATTGTTCCTTCGTCGTCCTTGTATATCACCTCGCCATCCCTTGGTGACTCGGGTTTACTATCCCCGAGGATTTTTACTGGTTGTTCGTTTAGAGCAAAGCCAAGCCGCAAGTTTCCATGCATCGCATCGATATCCTCACCGCCAACGGGAACCATATATTTCAAGCAAATGTAATTATAAATATCCACCAGCTTGTTAATTCTCTTAATTTCAATCCCCCTGGTTACCATTTTGTATAGGTTTTCAACAGATGATTTTGCTTCTTTTGGTTTAAATCCAAAACCCGAATATGCTCTTCTCCAGCAATTAATTCTCGGATCTTGAGACAGAGTTTCAGGCTGAAAATCAGATCGAATTTGTTTTTCTTCTGATCTTGTTAGCTCCGCGATATTATCTGCATTCCCGTTATTATTAATATTACGCGCTACAACTACGCCAATATTTACATCCCCGAATTTATCAAATATTTTACTGTCTATGGTGAATTTCATATTAGTTCCACGAATTATATTTTTAATATTAATTTAGTTCTCTTAATATATTGTCCGCAATCTTTTTATAATTTGAGTCAGTCGCATTATATTTTAGATGCTTGATTCTCGAGGATTTGAGGCGAGAAAGTAATTTTTCTTGAGTTTCAAGATACCAGCTTGCGATATCCTTCCTGGTTCCTTTTGCGGTTACGTGCTCATTCCAAGATGGACCACGATGTTTCATTGCCTCGAAAATTCTGTTTCCCAGCCTATCACTATCTATCACAAGAAATATTATTACTGGGTCAAATTTTAAAAGCGAATCTTCTATCTTTTCAAAGTCTGTTTTTGACATATCGCAAACTGCAGCAGAAGTCAGATGAAGTCTGTCCGTGATAACAAAATCATATTTTTCTTTTGAGATTGAAGCGATGATCTTGTTAATATGGTCAATGTGTACAAAAGGATCCGAACTTCTCAAAACTGGCATGAGGGTTTTATCTTCTTCCACAAGATGAGCATTTCGCCCTAAAACATCAATTTTTTCATTCAATAAATTTGCAAGTGTTGTTTTGCCGGATGTGGAAGTTCCTTCAATTATTATTAATTTCATAATATATCTCTATCGATCCAGCAATTGTCTTAATTCCTCGTCATCAATCTGTCCCAATACCATTTCAAGGTCTTCTTTGGCATCTTTTGCCATTTCATCATAAGCTGAATTGATTTTTGCGGCATTAATATATGCGGCTAAAACCCTCGTGTTAAACCAAATTTCTCGCTCCTCACCCATGCTCGCAGTCTCATTTTGCAATATTTCGTGAAGTCGCCCGACTGCACCACATGCCAATTGTGATTCGGGGCCGTCTGTTCGGGCAATAATTAAAAATTCGTCAAGCGCTACCTTGGATTCTGGTGAAAATATTGAGTTCTCGCTAGTGTTTGGTGTCTCGGAGTGCATTCCAGGAGTTGGTTCATTCATAATAAATTCCGATATGATATATATTTAAACTATCATATTTTATATTCCTTACAAACAAAAATTAGCAGTTGAATGTTTCCCGAGAGTGAGTATAATACAAGCTGTATAAAATAACCGAGGAGGTTTGTAGGTAATCTGCAGACCAAATCAAAAGGAGCTAAGAATGGCAGACGAAGAAGTTATGACAGGTCGCTGCATGAGATGTAAGGCGACAAAAGAGATGAAGGATGTCGAAGAGTCCACCATGAAAAATGGCGGAACAATGGCCAAAGGCCTTTGCGTAGACTGTGGATGCAAAATGTGCAAAATCCTCGGTAAGAAAAAAGTAGAAGCAGCCGAATAAGAATTTAAATCAAAAAACGCAGCTCCTGAGAGTTGCGTTTTTTGTTACCTGATAATTGAACTTATCTTACATTGGCCTCAACGTACCGGCAAATACTTGCCAAGCAAGGAGCGACTTTGCCACAAGACTCAAGATAATATAGGCTTTTTCGCCATATAGATAATCTTTCCACTTTCCAATCTTTTTGTATTGGAGAACCTGATTGACCGCGAATGTATTGAAGAAAAGAAAGATCGAGAAATAAATCCAGTAGACGAAGCTTGGTGCCTTGAAGTCCCCTTCGCCTGCAGCAAATAGATAAATTGCTACAGCTATCCAAGGTATGACCCCAGCGATACAGCCAAAGATGAAAGATGTCCAATTCGTTTTGGTTGCCTGCCCTGAGCTCTGTCGAAGGGTCTGGTTGTGAAGCTCCATCATCCATCCAAACAAGATCATCGAGGCGTTTAATCCGGCCAGACCAATGAGGGCCGCTAGATCGTATATTCCAACCAGCATTGCGATTATAACGAGCATTAGAGTCGAGGAAAACGAGTACTCAACCCATCTTGCAATATTAATATGTTTGCCAAGGTTCTTGATGTACCAGTTATACAAAACAGTTGAAACTAGAAAATGTGCGATCGCTGACATTATAAGGAAAGCACCAACCGCAGGTCCTATTTTGAGGTCAAATATTTTTTCGGCTATCGGCTTCAGTGTCTCTGTTTGTACGTCAAAGTTCAGAAAGTTTCCAACGACGGGAATCGAAAATTCAGATGAAATGGCGATCATAACGATACCCTGTACCAAATGCAAAAACCCCATGCTCAAATTCCAGTTTCGAAGGTTACTGGCTTTTTTCGGTTCTATTTCAACATTTTCCATATTCCTCCTTGTTGTTTAGTCCATAATATACTAAATATTTTGCTAATTATATGCCAAGCCGAGTTCTTTTACCAAATTATGCTCCTTAGTATTAATAAAGAAAGAGACCTCGCGGGGTTGGGCCGCGAGGTCTGAGAAGCGGTTGACTCTGAGCAGTCCGTTCATTGACCTTTTGCCTCAAGGTCCATGAACCCGCCTACGACGCCAACGACCGAGTGTGGCGTTGCCCGACACTTGCAGGTCAGGGTACCGGTGCCACTCGCGTCCGTCTTGAAGATCTGGACTGCTACTTCAGGAAAGTCCTTCGGCAGGCCGATGATGATGGCATAGTACGCTCCAAAGTCGAAATCGAAGGAGATCGTATGCTCATCTTTTGCGTATCCCGCCTCATACAGGGCTGCGGCGCCGAATTCGCACAGAGCCCGAACCACCTCTTCCGCGAAGTCTTTGTCCAGCGGACAGGCGACGTAGATCGGCTTATCTCTCAGCTGGATTCGAATAACTTCCAGCTTACGGTCGATTACGCGCTTTTCTCGCATCTGCTTCAGTAGGGCAGCTAGCGCAATCCCAAGTGCAATCCCCAGCGCTGCGTTGATGAGCGTGTTTATCCAGTGCATCCTGTGATCGCCTCTTCTGTTCGTGTCGTATCGGAATGCTTTATTTTATACCATAAAACGGCCGACGGATCAAGCCGGTAAACTATTAATATTTAAAAAAGTTATTGAAAATAGTGCGTTATATTGTCAGGGAGATTTATATCTGGCCTAGATCAAGATAGTCGCTAAACTTAATTTGTTGTAAAAACTCCGGCATGTGACTAACCACAATCATGGCGCCTTCATATTCATTTATGGCGCGAGCTATAACGGGCAGGTGGCGAAAGTTTATGTGGTTTGTCGGCTCATCAAGTATCAAAAGACCAGGTTGCATCAGAACCAATCGTGCGAATGAAAGTAGGCCCTTCTGGCCCTCGGACAGATCACCAACCCTATGATTCATCAAATCCCCGGTTATTAGAAATCCAGCCGCAACCGAGCGCATTGTCTGTATATCGGTACCATCTATCAGCGCGCTCGATAAAGATTCAAAAACCGTTTGTGAAAAATCGAGTCCGGAAAAATCTTGGCTGTAGTAGCCAACGCGAACCTCGTCAAGTATTTTTGCATGCTCATTATTATCGCTAACAAGAGAGCGCAAAAATGTGCTTTTGCCGATACCGTTTGGACCAGTCACTAATAAGTGCATCCCTTTGCGCAGGACAATATCGACTTTTTTATCGTTTGGTTCGTGATTGCGGATTACTTTGACAGCGTTGACCTCGACAATTTTGCCGACGATATCCTGAGCTGGGATGGCAAAGTCTCGTATTTTTTTGTCTTCTCTTCTAACCGATACCATATCCTCTTCCAGCTCGGCTGTTTCTTCCTTGAGCTTTTTGGCTAGGCGTCGCATCTTTCCACCCTTGTTGGCAAAAAAGTTCACCTTCTCCTTGCGATCGATGATCGATTTTTTAAGCTGTGCATTTTTCATCTGTTCGCGCTCAACTCTTTTGGTAATATCTTTTACCACCGAATCGTAGTCGCCAACGTAAATCTCAGTTTTATGAGTAAAGCTATCGAGGTATACAACTCCCTTCGTAAAACTGTTTAGAAAGTCCGCATCATGAGATATAACAATGACAGTTTTTTCATACATGACCAAAAACATGATCAAATGATCGATACCAGCTTGATCGAGGTTGTTTGTCGGCTCATCAAGCAGCAAAATGTCTGGTTCTTGTATCAAGGCAAACGCCAAAAGCAATCTTGCCTGTTGCCCACCCGACAACTCGCCTACAATCCTGTCTTTTGGAATATTTAAATTAACAGCATCAAGAGCTTTATCAATTTTTTTGTCCAAATCTCTCGGCACATCTTCGAATGCTTTGGCAAAATATCGACTAACAGACATCGGCAGGTCATCGCGTGATATTACCTGTCGTGCCGTTGCGATGGTCGAGCTATCCTCAACAGATATATGCCCGCTTTTTGGCTTAAGCTCCCCTGTTATAAGGGCAAATATTGAGCTTTTTCCGGCTCCGTTTTGTCCCATCAGAGTTATCTTGGCACCATTTCGAACACTAAATGAGGCCTCGTCCAGGATGGGTTTGTCGTGGCGATATTCGAAGCTTACTTCGTTAAATCTTAATATTACTTGTTCTGACATATGAGCTTATTAAATGAAAAAAGGCGTATATCCCGCCGTTAACCTAAATATCTTAGCACAATTTTATGAATAAATACAGATTGTTCAATAGACAAGCTCTGCCAAAGTGTTAGAATGTTCTTGCTGCACACTACCGTTGGAAGGAGGACTCTGCATGGCTGCAACAGGCGAGAAGCGCAAGGCTGACGGCGCAAGCGCTGGAACCAAAGCTGGGGTGACGACAGCAACCACAACGACAACGTCATCAACCCCAACCGTGGCGAACCCGCATCCAGTACGTCGGCCTCAGGCAGGTCGTGAGCTCTGACGCGGTCCCGCCGCTGTGGAGCTCAGCTCACAAAGGCGCCGGAGACCCCGGCGCCTTCCCATATCCTTTGCATATAAAAAGTATCATTTCGGCGTATAATAAGACTATGCATATTTCCGATAGCAACAAAGAACTTGTTAAGGTTCAGTCATTTGAAAAAACAGAGTTTTATATTTTAAAAAGTTTAGCTGCTCGCGCAAAAAACAAAGATACAAAATCAATTCTTGAAGATCTAGCTAAATTTTCCGACAAGCACTACAAATTTCTTAAAAAATACACAGGTAAAGAACCACAAGAAGATGATCTATTGGTTTTTATCTATATATTGCTTGCAAAGTTAAGTGGGCTAACTTTTTGTATCAAACTTATCGAAAAAAGAGAGTCAAGAGCGCTTGCTGTTTATGTCGAACTTGCCAAGCAAGACAAGGCCTTTGAGGAACTCGTCGAAGATGAACAGAAAAACGAAAAATCAGCTGCTGGCTTGATTGACGAAACAATTCTAAAATACATCAGCTCAATTGTTTTGGGGCTTAATGACGCGCTGATTGAGCTAACTGGGGCGTTAGCTGGATTTACTTTGGCTATGCAAAACAGCAAAGTGATCGCCTCGGCCGGTCTTATAACAGGTATAGCCGCGTCGCTTTCGATGGCCTCAAGCGAGTTTCAATCAGTTAGGTCGGAGAACGACAAGAGCAAAAGTGCTATCAAAGCCTCGGTCTATACCGGTATAACCTATGTCTTTATTTCACTGCTCCTCATAGTCCCCTATTTTCTAATATCGTCTTATATTCTCGCTCTCGTTGTGACGCTTTGTTTCGCAACGACTGTTATCGCGGTGTTTTCATTTTATTCATCGGTCACACAAGAGAAACCGTTTTATAAAGTTTTTGTTCTTAATGCTCTGATTGTTTTCGGGGTTAGTGGAATATCCTATATGATCGGATATTTCGTCAAAGTATTTTTGCATATCCAGATATGATCTAAGACTACTGTTAATTAATCTTTTTGCAGATAAGATCTGGTTATTTTTATAAATAGAATAAAACGGATTGATTCAATTTGTACTCTTGGCTACTATATGGTTGATCTACAACCAGAAAGGGGGGAAACCCATGACGCCGACTGTGGCGCGATTGTATTTGACGACCTGCTGTGGTCTGGCGTGCTGGTGGTGTCCGATAATTCCACTTAGACGTACCTATGGTGGTAGAGGCGTTAGTGCTGAGTGGGAACCGACTGAGCGAAACATTCGCGAGATCGCCGACATGGGAATCCCCTGGATTTTTCCGGACGGCGGCGATGTTCTGCTGGTTCCGTGGTTTCCGCAAGCGCTCTATCTTTCCGAAGAGCTCGGGCTACATACCGGGGTCACTCTAAGCTCTCAGATGCTGCGCCAACGCCTGAGCGACTGGGACATTTGGTGGCTTGGTCTTCCGGATATCTTGCGTTTTTCCGCCGAGGGCGGACCGCAAGTACACGACACAAAGCGCTCGGCGGGATGTTTTGACGCTATGGTTGAGGGGCTGGAGGCCACAAGAAAGGTTCGCAAGGGCAAGCCGACCCTGCTTACCCTCACTTTGGTGCCCGGACCTCACGGTAATATCGACAAGGTACAGATCCAGTACGTGCTGGATCTTGCCCGACGCTACGGGGCGATGATCGTTGTCAACTTCCTGTTCGGTACCTTTCAGACGAGAAGAAAGGACGAGTGCGGGAGGATGTGGGAAGGTCTGACGGAGCAAGAGCTCGAGGTCTTCGCCTGGCTTAGCGAGCAGCCGGAAGTCTTGCCCTTTGCCGACAAGCTCGCCTTCATCCGCAAGGGTGGCAATGACATCGGAACCCCCTCCTGCCGAGCTTCCGAGGCGGTACTGACGATTTCCCCCGATGGGTATGTCATTCGCCATTGCTTCTTCAACACGCACTCTTCTGAGAGGATTGAGGAGGACGGAATACGAGGAGCAATAGATAGGCTGGACGAGCGGTACCGCGAGAAGCGGGCTGAGATGTCCGGCACTATCAGGGAGTACTGCCAGGGTTGTCTTGCCTTGTGTGAGATAGGGATCGGCTGGGCGAACGAGCGAGGGCTGACTGGAGCCGCACTGGCACAAGAGCTGATGCGGTTCTAGAGCTGGCGGGCACAACGTATGGACATGTCTTCAGGGGCCTCTGTAAAGAGGCCCCTTTCGCTTGATATTTTTAAAAATTATTAGATTAAGTCTTTTTCTTCTTAGAGAAATTGAGTTTCATTGTCAGGATTAAATCGCTTGAGAAAATCTTGGCTGCCAGTAGCACAAAAACAATAAATAATATTAACAAATATGCCCCTCCCAAAAATATCGCGGTGTGGTTGCCTAGCAAAATATTCTGCATCGCTAGGAAAATATGTGAAAACGGTATCGCGTATATAAAATATCTAAATATCGGTGAAAGTGAGTTTATATCCATAAACAAAGATATAAAGTATGGAATCAACACAAGAATCATAAGAGGTGCAACGACTCCCTGAGCACTTTTGGCATCCTCGGCAAAAGCACCTAGTATCATCGCAATCGAAAGAGCAAGTAGTATTGCCAAGAACAAAATCACACCGATCTCAATAAAACCGGTTGTTGAAATCTTAAGACCAAGCTCTTGGGCAACTTGGCTTGCGTCTGGACTATTTGGTATACCGGACATCGCCCCGCTTATTCCAGTGTTCATATTCCTAAACGCAAGCATATAAACTCCCGCCATAAGGAGAGATACCAATCCGGCAGCAATCATTTTTGAGCTTACTATCACTTTTCTGGATATAGGTAAACTCAGCAGTGTTTCAAGCGTTTTATTCTCCTTCTCGGTGGCTACTGCTGATGCAATCATCTGCGATGCCATTATAATGACAACAAACAAAACGACTGGAATGGTCGTTGTTTGTCCTAAGACATAACCCAATATCTGCGACGAACTCCCCTCTCGTACTTTGTCATTTGCACTAACATAACTTTTTACAATAATTGGTTTTTTTAACGTATCTGCATTGCCCGAAGGAACTTTGTTATTGATCAGCATAGTGCTGATGGTTTCGTTTATTGCAGCAGTTGAGACATCGGCTATGGCCAACTTTTTTCCGGCAAGCACGCTAAAGTTATTCATAAGCGCATATGTATCAAGCTGTGCTTTTCCGGTCTGGAGTATATCTTGTTCAAACCCTGCAGGAAAAATTATCCCGGTAGCTACCCCCTTTTCTTTCATTGCCTGCAGTAAATCACTGCTGTCGATCGTTTCAACTTTTATAACATCTGCAATATTAGAAACTGTTTCAATACTAGCTATCGATAACTTGGAATCATCAAGATCGGCAATCGCAATACTATCCTTGCCGCTATTCTGTTCTTTCATCTGCTTGTTTGCAACGTTGCCCACTATCATGAATACGACAATGACCGCAATAAAAGGAACCCACAACTGCGGTGAAAGCATTTCTTTAATTTCCTTTTTCAAAAGTAAATAGAATTTTTTCATTTTTGTTTAAGACTTAAAAATACTTCTTCTAGATTTTGTGATTTATGTTTGCTTTTAAGTTCGCTGACTGTTCCCGTTTCAATCATCTTGCCTTCATCAATTATGCCGATTTTGTTTGAAAGATACTCAATTTCAAGCATATTGTGACTCGAGACAAGTATCGAAGTTCCTTTTTTCGCGTACTCAATGATGATATTTCTGATCTCCAGTGCGTTTATAACATCAAGCCCGCTGGTTGCTTCATCTAAGATGGCCAGTTTTGGATTACACATAAGTGCTCTTGAAAGCATGACCTTTCGTGTCATACCTTTTGAATATGTTCCAAGTCGATCTTTGATGCGACCCTTAAGATCGCATATTTCAAGCGCTTTTTGTACAAACTCCTTTTGCAGCTTAGCATCATCGGTATAAAGACCAGCCATTAACTCAAGATAGGCCAAGCCGCTTAAATTCTTGTAAGCGCCAACCTCTTCTGGCAGGTAGCTTATTTTTGTCCGAGCCTTGTCGGGATTTTTTATTACATCGACACCGTCTATCGTTATCTCGCCAGATGTCGGCTGCAATATAGTGCCGATCATTTTAAGAGTGGTTGACTTGCCTGCCCCATTTGGACCAATCAGGGCGAATATCTCACCCTGCGGTATAACAAAATCAATTCCCTTAACCGCCTGGAAACTTCCATAATTTTTCTTTAGATTTTTTACTTCAAGTATGTTTGCCATCTATAGTAATATATCGCATTTTTTCAGATATTTTAATACTTCGCTATTGCTTGCGCGGACTTTTCTCGTCCAAAGTTTCGCGAACCGCATAAGTTATCAATGGATGAATCTCCCCTATTTTTCGATATCTGTATTCAAGATATTTTGGAAGTTTAACTTCGGCAATCCAAATAATTATGATAAATATCATCGAAAACCACGCAAAGATATTAACATAATTATGATATGGATTATTTGGATAAAAATAGTCATATCCAATAAATCCAGCACTTACAAACATAATTACGAGCGAAATACAGAATAACCACTTACATATTGCAACAGCTCTTATCACAAAACTCGGGTATGATATTTTGTCTTCGTTGGCTATTTTATTTTTCTGTAATATCTTTTTCAGTATATTCATCAACTAGTATATCGCGGGGTTTGGCACCTCTGGATGGTCCAACTATCCCTTTCTCTTCCATTAGGTCCAAAAGACGCGCTGCTCTCGCATATCCGGTTTTAAGTCTTCGTTGCAAGAAAGATGCGCTAGCCGTCCCGGTTTTAATTACCAGTTTTATAGCATCCTCAAGTAGTGAATCAGAGTGATCGTTGTTAGATTCAATTTCCGACAATATTGGATCATATATTTCGTCGTTCTCAAGACGATCAAGCTTATATTCGATGTCATCAAGCCTTTCGTTGACTTGTTTTAATTCGGCTATAAGTTTTTTGATAAGTATTTCCATATGTAAAATTTGTTTTATATTAGCACAAATTAAATAAGATATTTGAAAATTTGCAAGCTGGCGCTTGATAATTTTGGCAGACTAGCGTCTGCCGGTCTGAATGTAAGGGTAGGGAGAACGCTTCGCAAGTAGGTCGCCCTACCCTTACATTAGAGCTGACAGGTCGCAGGCCTGAATTAATAAAAGTTATTTAACCGGTAAAACCTGATACTCAAACTTGTACCCAAGTTTCTTAACAGTATCCTCAACCTTAGACCTTATTTCTTTATAATTAAACTTATATTCAAACTTTCTCCCAAATAACTTAGAACTTTCTTCAATAGTCCCCTCTCGCGCTTTGTTCATAGTATTGTATGTTTCTGTTTTGAACCCAACCCCAGCTGATATCCCGTCGTCAGATCCAGATGATAATCCAGATCCAGCTTCAAGGAGCATTTCTGAAAACGTGACAGTCTTCGCTTTATCATCTACTCGAAATCTAGCCGAATAGGTCAATCTTTTTTTAGATAAAAATGCTTTGCGCTCAGCAATCGTCGATTTAAACTCAACTACGCCCTTTTTCTCGCTCCAGTCACCGGCATAGTTTGAGAGCGCTTTCTTGATATCCTCAATCATAAACCCTCCTATTTATAATCAAATACTTATTTATTTTCAGGTTCAGACCAAAACATAATCTCATCAACAGCAGAATCAATATCCTCTCTCGTTCTGACATCATCCATACCGATTTGCCTGTTTTTTGCTAAATGAGCTAATTCTTTCGATATAGCATCCCTAATTTTACTGTTTTCTATATTTCTTCCGCAATTAGTCAAAGCCTTAACGACATCATCTACAGTCGAACTTGGGTTTTGAAGAATTTGACTTAGTATTACTTCGGGTGATTGAGTTTCTGCAGCTTTCGTCATATCTGGGCCGCCTTCTGCGCCATTTATCATATAGCCTCCTACTTTATATTGACAACTTTGACTTGAGTATTGGTTATTGGAACTACTTTTACATTATACTTTGAGCAATATTCATCGAGTTTTGCCTTGTCTTTCTTTTTGTCGTAGTGTGGTAGGATCTCAAAGTCAATTAGACCCAATCCCTTTGTGTCTTTGACGCCGATATTGTTTTCATCAGAGCGAGAACTAAAGCCCTGTTCTTTGGCGGCAATCCTGATATCCGGTGCGACGATGATAGAGCCTGCGCCGTAGCCAGAATAGACAAAGCCACTTTTTTTCGAAAGCTTCTTGATCACATCATCAAAGCCAAACTTCTGCAGATTAAACAGCAGATTAAATACATTTCCGCCCATAATGGCGAGCGAGGTGATGGTCATAATCTCCTTTAGTTGGCCTTTGTTTGGGGTTCTGGAGTTATCGATATAGACAAACTCAGCGTTATGTTTTTGGGCCATTCTTTGCCAATATTCGGTATCTTGAGGCTTAGGGTTTTTGCCGTCAGCTGGCATATAGCCAAACACAATTCGCATAGTTTTTGGAAAGATATCCTTTTCGATTTTTTCCAAAACACCATTTTCCGGGTTCGAGTACAATATCAGTTTCATGATTTAGCTCCCATATTATTAAGAAGGAGGCAAACAGCCTCATATTCATTTTTAACTAACTTTTTAGCTTCGCTCATTGTTAACTTTTCACTCCAGCTTCTGTCCATCTTCTTTTTTAGAAGCGATATCCCCTCTTCAAATCCTTCTTTGCCAATGAAAACAAAATAAAGATCTAAAAATGAGATAAAATGTGCCATGGCGTCAGCATTTGAAATAATTATTTCTTCTTCAGTTTTTGGCGGATAGCCACCTTTCTGGCCGCGATGAGCCAAAATACAGCCAAGAACTTTGTCTAGTTTATCTTTTGAATAATTGATTTTAGATAAAAATGTTTCTGCCATTTTTGCACTATCTTTGTGGTGCTCGCCTGTCTTAGTCGAATCTGAATTAGCAAGTTCTGCCCTGCCAATGTCATGAAGAAGGGCTGATATCTCAACAATCTCTAGATCTGCTTTTTTAATCTTTGCTAGCTTGAGTGCGCTTTCTACAACAATTGAAACATGATATTTATAATCATTTTCTGAATGCTTTGAGATCACATAATCTCTAACTTGATAAATTGCTGTTTTCATATCGCTCCAACCTTAACTATACTCCGTTTTCCCTGATCGGGCAAGGTAGGATAACAAATGTATGTATATTTTTATCAATTTAACACTTTGTTCCTTGACCAACCATATTAACAGGAGTATTATTGTCGCAACCTTAAACGAACGTCAGTTTTGAGGGTTAACACAGACCTTTGACATACAGGAGAAGACAATGATTCAGGACATGGCTACCCTTTTCCCCGGTTCAAGGCACGAGAAACGTCAGGACGTATCGTCGGCTCACGGGCTGTTGGAGCAGGGCGGCTTCATCCGTGCGGTTGGGTCGGGCGTCTATACCCTTCTCCCGCTCGGATGGCTTGTCCACAAGAGGATCACTGACCTCGTCTACGACCGTATGGCAACAACCGGCGTACAGAACATCCAGATGCCGCTGCTCCACCCGGTGGAGCTATGGGCAAAGACGGGCCGGCTCGATCATGGGCTCGCCAGCAAGACGATCTTCACAACAGAAGATCCGCGTGCTGGTAAGCGCTACATCCTCTCTCCCACAGCCGAGGAAGTTGTAACCGCGTTGGTTGCGGCGGAGATCCAGAGCTGGCGCGATCTTCCATTGTCGCTTCATCAGATCGCAACGAAGTTCAGAGCCGAAATCCGGCCTCATTCCGGACTGCTTCGGTGTCGCGAGTTCGTGATGTCTGACGCCTACTCGTTCGACAAGGATGAGAACGGCATGCACGACTCCGTTGCGATGTTTGGGGCAATGTACAACGAGCTCTTCAGGCACGTTGGTGTCGCCCCGATCATTCCGGTACAAGCCAACAACGGCGACATAGGCGGCAAGGGCTCAACCGAGCTCATGCTCGCCTGCGATGTCGGGGAGGACACTCTGCTGGTTTGCGAGTCGTGCGGCTTTGGCTCAAACGTCGAAGCCGTTGAAGACCCGGAGTCCGTTGAGTGCCCGGTGTGCAAGACGCAGTCTCTTATGAGGCGAAAGGGCATGGAGCTTGGGCACGTGTTCTCGCTCCAGACAACCTACTCCGACACCATGAACGCGGGATACACCGATGCAGACGGTCAGAAACGCAGAATCTGGATGGGTTGCTATGGTCTCGGCACGACTCGCCTGATGCAGGCGATCGCAGAGGTCAACCGTGACAACAAGGGACTCATGTGGCCGACAACAGTCGCGCCGTACGATGTCCACGTCATTGCGACCAAGCCGGACGATCCATGTCAGGTCGAAGTGATGTCTCGTCTGACAACGGCTCTCGACAATGCCGGACTGTCCGCACTACTCGACTGCCGCAGTGTCAGTACGGGGGTCAAGTTCAAGGATGCCGATCTCATCGGTTGCCCTTGGCGTGTGACGATCGGAAGGGACGCAGCTACGGGGGCCGTTGAAGTGAGTTCGCGGTCTGGGGAAACCCCGGTGATTGTGAAGCCGGACGAAGTCCCGAGTATGATCAGATAGGTCGTGTTGACGTTCCGGCAAAATCGAGCTAGAATACCAATAACGCGACTACGAAAGGAGGCATGGGCATGAAAAGGGTTGCCCTGCGCAAACAGACGGCTCACACGTCCTGTCAGAGCGGCTAGTAGTCCACCAACGGCAGTCGGTACGGTTCGACAGCAGTCCCGGCCGGGGTAATCTCGTCAACAACGAGATTACCCCGGCCGCTTTGTAAGAAAAGCAGAAAGGAGGTGCGGAAGTGAAAAGATGCCTTTTCTTGCTAGCCGGATACCAGTGCAACCTTGCTTGCCGATATTGCTTCTACACCACGGGCCATTCGAAACGTGGCAATGAAGTGATTCGACCTGAAAGCGTTGGGCGACTGGCCGAAGGTTGTGCGATGCACGGGTTTGAGTATGTAGTACAAACCGGCGGAGAGCCGCTTCATAGGACATACCGTGGTACAACTTACGAACTCATCCATTCACTAGGGCTCAACGGGATCAAGGTCATCCTGAACACATCGGGAACTGATCTTGACGAGTGCGACCTGGACAGAATCGTGGAACTCGATCTGTATCGAGTTGATGTGTCTATCGACTCTCACATTGAGCAGATACACAACGCGCAGCGTGGGCTGTTCGATCAGACAATTTCCACGATCATCGGGCTGGTGAGAAGGGGGTACGGTAGAATCAGTACAACATCTGTAGTCACCGACCTCAATGCCGACACGATAGGCGATACACTCGCTTTCTTGAGGAGTGTCGGTATCGATGACTGCAGGATACAGCCAGCCTTCGTACCTGGAGAGCCAACAAGCGAAGCAGTCGTTGAAGCCATCATGAAACACGGTGGGTTGATGCGAAGGCTTTGTGCTAGGCCCATGGCCTCTCTCCCGTCAGACGCAGTTTGTCAGATGGGCAAGAAGTACTTCGTTTGTGACCCCGAAGGCAACATCTCGGTTTGTTTTCACAGACCGGATGTGACGATTGGTAGCCTGCTGTTCGACTCGCAAGAGTCGATTCGCGATGCACTCGTAGAAAACTGCATGAGCCGTGACGAGCAGCCAAGCTGTTTCGGCCCACACTGCGCCTCGCTGTTTGACATCCCATCCTTCTGGAGGAGGTGAGGCTATGCGAAGGTTGCATCCTTTCGAGTTTTTGTCTGGAGTAAACGGCGAACTAATGGTGTTCGATGTTGAAAGCCTCGCTCTGCTAGTTCCGGACGAGGAAAACATCGCTTACCTGAAGTCCGCCTATGGTGATCGTGACATTGCCCCTCTCAGTCCCGATGCAATTCGGTGTCTCGAGGAAGCAGGTCTGATCTCCAGCGACAAAGCACCACGCGCACATCGCGATCTTCGCATCGACGCATTCCGGATGATTGTGACCGAGGGGTGCAACTTCAGGTGTCCGGAGTGTTTCGTTTGCAAGCATCTCACTCGTCTGAGGTCCATGACAAAAAGGACGGCAAGGCGGGTTGTGCAGATGGCGTGCGATCTCTCAAGGGGTATGCCTTTCACGTTCCACTTCTTCGGTGGCGAGCCCTTGCTCCAGATGGAGCTTGTGCGAGATGCTGTTGAAATGGCCGAAGAGGCACGAGCCCGCGGACTGATCGACCCGACCTACGCCATAACGACTAACCTCACCCTACTGGACAAGGATACGGTCGAGTTCTTCCACACATACGACTTCCGGGTCGGTGTGTCGGTTGACGGCCCAGCCTTTATCAACGATCAGTTCAGAGTATACCGGAGTGGTAAGGGAACGTACTTCGACGTAATGCAGAAGTACGATCTTCTTGCTAGCTCAGGTATAGACACATTCATCCTGATAACTCCGCACGCTGGATATGTGGCGGAGCTCCCCGACATTTTCACCAGCCTTGTAGGCACATTCAAGGTAGGTACCGTTACCGTCAACACACCGTTTCACGAACAACACTTCGGATGGGACGTCGATGGCAAAACGTATGCAGAGACACTCGTCGAGATCGAACGACGGGCACAACAGCTTGGCGTCGTGGTCGACTCCGCATTGAGTCCACCACTTTCGTCGATCTGCAACGCAACGCCTCGGTTAAGCCCCTGCTCGATAACTGGCAATAGTACCATGGTGTCTGTTGCGCCAGACGGACGGATATCTCCTTGTCCGCAGAACTGGCAGCAGACTGTACCGCTTGCTGACATAGCAGACTGCCACAGTCTCTTACCCAAGGAGAAACCCCGGTCATGCAGCAGCTGTATCGCGAGATACATCTGCGGCGGTCCGTGCAAACTGTTCCGTCACCTGTCTGGCAAGCAACTTGACACGGCTCGATGCGAGTTCATGAAGAGTGTTCCAGGCCTTGTGGCGAAGAACCTCGATCTATTCGGGGGTGAGTAAGAATGAGGTATCTAGACCACCTATTCCCAACAACGAGACCCAAGGAGGGCGGAAGTACTGCGGACTTGCTTGAGGCTGCCGGCTACATAAAGCCAATTTCAGCAGGTTGCATAGCGCTGATGCCGCTTGGCCGGATGGTTTACGAGAAAGTCTGCGTCGCTTTCCGCGATGCTTGCGTCTCTAGCGATTTCTGGGAAGTCTCACTCCCACTTCTCCAGAACTACAGCCTGTGGGAGGAATCCGGCCGATCCGAGGTGTTTGGGCGCTCGCTCTGCACAACAACAATCGGATCCGGCCAAAAGTTCGTAGTCAACCCGACCCAAGAGGAAGCAGCACTGGATCTGATACGCAAGGCGAGCGGCTTCGACCGCCTACCAATCCGGATCTTCCAGGTCGGTGAACGCATACGAAACGAGCTCAGGCCAGCACACGGGTTGATCCGGACGAGAACGTTCTTTCTCGGCGACATCTACTCCTTTTCTGCTGACAACAACGCAGAACATGAAGAGATTGGTCGATTAGAGAACCTCTTCTCAACCTTCCTAGCCTGGACCGGCCTGACCTACAACGTCGGCGAATACACACCGTCGCATCTCGGCCCACCCGCGTTCTCATACTGGGTGAAGTCACCGATGGCTCAGTGTGTGGCGCACCTATGTCAGAACTGCGGGAGATCGTATCGATTCACGCAAGGCGTGCCGGATCGGTGCCCGTGCTGTGATAGTGCGATCGAAGACTTTCCCGCAGTCGAACTGGGCGACATAATGCGTTCGGGGACGCATCTCTCAGCCAAGATGGATGTCACCCCTCCCAACGGTCAGCCAGTTCACGTTTCACTTGCGGGGATCGGCCTTGGCAGGCTTATCCAGGTCTTGGCCGAACAGTACAGCGACATACGGGGCCTGGTCTGGCCACGACGGATGAGCCCGTTTGACATCCACGCTGTCTGTGCCGTTGGCCAAGAGACTACAATGGAGCAAGCCTGCGCCAAGCTTGAGCACAGGGGCTTATCCGTGATCTGCGACACAAGACGGGTTGGCCTTGGGCGCAAGCTGGTCGACTGCGATCTGATTGGCATTCCCACTCGGCTCGTATTCGGCAAGACCCATAATGCCGACCAGTTCGAGTTCAGCGGGCGATCTGAATCGCAAACCCGCGTCGGTAGCGTTGAAGATGTAACAGACCTCGTGAACGCCGCTCAGTGAAGAGGCGTCCACTGCGATCAAAGGGCTATGGCGGATTTACAACCCGGTCTAGCCCTTTTTTTCTTCAATTATAAAATCATTATCAGAGAGCGACTTTATTTTATAACGATTGACGTTCTGAAGTTCTAGTAATTTTGGCTTATCAAACTCCTCTTTGTAATGAGGAATAATCTCATACTCAACAAATCCAAGTCCGTTCGTGTTTGATATTCCAACAAAATTCTCATCATAACCAAAGTTCCATCCGTACTCCTTACCGGCAAGTCTAATGTCGGGAGTTACAATCATAGCGCCTGCACTAAATCCAGAATAAATGAAATCGGGTTTTTCCGATAGCTCCAATATTAGATCCTTGAAACCATTCAAATTAATATTATATAGAAGTGAAAATACATTTCCCCCCATGATTGCTAGCGAAGTTATGGATTTAATTTTCCTAATATCATCATCGCTTGGCTTTCTTGAGTTATCGATATAGACAAAATCAGCATCATGCTGTTTTGCCAGATTTCTCCAAAATGGTTCGAATTCTGGTTTGGGATCGGCACCGTCTGCTGGCATATATCCAAAAACAGTTTTTATATTTTTTGGAAATATATCATTTTCGATTTTTTCCAACACACCGTTGCCGGGATTTGAGTAAAGTATAAGTTTCATGATATTTTTATAGATTTAATAATTTTTCTAGCTAACTTGCCCAATTTTTCATCGTCTGCACGATCTGCACTATGTGAAGAAATATAACCTTCGTATTTATCAAAATATTTATTTACCTCGGGCCCAGAAAGAATCGGCTTCCATTCCTTTGTATTCGTTCCGTGTAGCGGGAAAAGTTTGGCATGAGCGTGATCGACTCCATAACCCTCGAGAACTAGAGCGGTTCTTCCAACATCGTCAAAATAATTGTCGAGAATGTTTGCTACTTTTTTGGTGGCCATTAAAAATTCAAAAAGCTTTTGATCTGGCATTTCAAGGACATATGACGAATAGTGCTTTTTGGGAATAACAACTGTTGTGCCAAGAGTATTGGGATGAATACTTAAAAACGCGAGGTGGTCCTTGTCTTCCCAAATTAATTGAGCAGGATTTTCTCCTTTTACAATTTTACAAAATACACAGTAACTCATTTTTTATCCTTTTTAACATCAACTATTCTATAATTATCTTTTTCGAAAACCAAATATTGATTGTCAGTCAGAGGGACTATTTTGTGTTCGAGATTATAATTTTGTTGCCATCTGGTCATGTATCTTGATTTAAAGTATGGCGATCCCCAGTGGGGCAAGATGACAATATCGGTGAGACAAAGCCCTTTATACCCTTTTATATTCGGAGCATCCTTTAAGTTGTCTAATCGACGAACCGGATAAATGTCCGGTCCAGCGACAATAGAGCCAGCAGATGAGCCGATATAAACCCCGCCATTTTTAACAAATTCTCTGAAAACTACGGCAGATTTTGAAAGCTGGATTTGTTGCAAGAGATAAAAGGTATTGCCACCCTCCATGATGATGCCGTCAACTTCGGATAATTTATCTTTAATTTCGTCACTCGATTTATGTGTCACGGAATAGTCTTCCAGTTTATAGCCTAATTTTGTCAAAGATTTGCGATCGTCATCGCGCCAGCTAAGATCCTTTTCTTTGACTTCTAATGCGGTGATGACAAACAAGAACGTCTTTACACTTTTGTCTAAGTGGCTAGATAAATCTTTTGCTACAGTCGCTAAGCTGGATGTTAAAAATAAATTATTTCTCATTTTTTCCTCTTTTGAATTTTACCAAGGTACTTCCACCGGTATTGATAAGCCCATCACTTTCTCCAGAAACATGAGCACAAAGGACTTCACCTAAGAATATAGTATGATCTGATGTCGGCATTTGGTCGATTAGTTTACATTCAAAACATGCAAGCGATTCATCAAGCAATGGGGTTTTTACTTTGCAAGCAGGAATGGTTATAAATTTAGTTTCATTAAGCTTGTCAACTTTCCAACCAGTTGTTTTGCCGCAGTATAAAGTATCCGCAGCTTGCTTAAACGACGGGATGCAAACAGTAAACTCTTTTGTTTCTAAAATTGCTTTGTGGCTATAATGCCTTTTAGCAATACCAATTGCCCAAGTGCGAGGGTTGGACGATCCAAGCGTTGCCCAGCCAATCGGAGTAATGTCGATCTTATTTTCTTTTGATAGCGTAACTACATTAACCACAATTTCCGGATGACGGAACTTCATTGCTTCATTTATATCGGTTTTTGTAAGCATAAATAATTTTATGTTTTTGCGTTTTTATTGTACTCCCCAAACCTTATATGTTCAAGAAACGTCAAAGGGCGGGGATGTTGCTCCCGCCCTGTTGGCTCCGATCCTCGGCTGGACTCAGGCCGATAGCTCCGTTTTGCCACGACTCTCACGGGTCCTGGAGGGTCTCTTCTTCCCCTGTGTCGTGGTACCACGGATCGTCCCGCAACAACATCTCGTCCTCGCCGGCGAACCGGAGCTCGCACACAAGGGGGTTGCCCTCGCAGACGAGAACCAGTCTCGGCCTGTCTGACAGTAGGTTCTGTCTGAGGTGGTCAAGACGCTGGGGATGTATCTCGTAGATAGTCCGGTTTCCCGGATACGAGATTTCCTTCCTGGCGCAGAGCGATCTTGCCCCACACGAGATGCCGTCTTTCTGGCCGATCCGAACACATTCCGCTTCTATGCCTTTGCACCTGACCAGTAGGTCTTTGATCTGCCGATGCGAGGCAGTCGACCAGGGACCGCTAACAGCATACGACCGGCCGCTACCCATCAAGAACGAACGGCCGTGGATCTGCTCGATCGCGTTTGCGACCTTCAACCAGAACGGTTCTTCGCCGTTCATAGTGGCATCCCTCCAGTGAAAGGTACGAGTTCTGAGCGAATTTTAGCACCAAAAGAGAATATTACAAGGGTAAACTAGATAATTGTGTTAAATAAATAGCCTGCGATCATAATCCCAATTGCAACAGTTCCAATGAAGATCGCAAGCAATTGCCAGCGTAGAATCTTTTTTAAAATCATAAATTCTGGAAACGATAGTCCAGTTATAGCCATCATAAAAGCTAAAACCGTTCCAATTGCCACACCTTTTTCGGTTAAAACACTAACTAGCGGAATGATGCCGGCTGCATTGGAATAAAGTGGAACACCGAGCAGTGTGGCAGCGGGTACAGCATACCAGTGATCTTTTGAGGCAATACCGCTTAAGTAATCAACGGGTACGAATCCATGTATTGCAGCACCTAGTCCAACACCAATTATGATATAAAGCCAGACATTTTTAATTATATAAATAGTGTATTTTCTGGCATATATGAGACGTTTTTTAAAAGCCATATTACCGGTTTGCTTAGCTAGGTCTTTGGTGTCAATTTTTATAATCCATTTTTCTGCACCAACTTTGCCAAGGATAAGCCCACTTAAAATAGCGATCAAGAGCCCGAAGGCAGCATATATCAGAGCAATTTTTATGCCAAACATGCCAAACAACATAACCAGCGCGACTTCGTTGACCATTGGCGAGGCAATTAAAAACGAAAACGTTGCCCCAACCGGTACACCAGCTTCTAAGAATCCTAAAAACAATGGGATCGCCGAACAAGTACAAAAAGGCGTTACAACTCCAACAAGGGCTGCAAGAATTGATGATAGAAATGTATTTTTACCAGCTAGTATTTTTCGAATCCTGTCCGGTGGTAGATAAGATCTGATGATGGAAACTATAAAGATAATAATGGCTAGAAGTAAAAATATCTTTATCGTGTCAGCTATAAAAAATTCAAGAGATTCAAAAAGAGATGTTCCTGCTGGAACATTAAATAAATTTAAAATATACTGGGCAAATAAATCTAGCATGTTTTGTATTTAGACCTTACTACTATTATCATACATAATCTACTTAAAAACATTGAAATTATGTGATTTTAGGTATATTATACGCGCGAGGATGTACATTACAGACTCAAAGGAGTTGGTGCCAATGAAATGGCCGTTTGGACGTAAACGTCGCACGGACCGTGAGGTTGGAAAAACTGAATACGCACCGCAACAGGGTGAAGGGTTCCGTCAGGAGCTATTTCACCTTAAGGTAAGGATGGCAAAACTGGAGGCGATGGTGTCTCATCTTGAGCTCGTGCTTAAGATGCAAGGCTACTTGCTTGAGATTTATGGCATGCTTTTCGTCTCCCTGAAAGGAGGTACAAAGCAAACCCATGACTACAATCTCAAGACAAGAAGCGATGGTTAGACACTTGGTCGAGCAGATCCTAAGCGAAGAAGAATCGGGCTTAGAGCTCGAGTTTCTGACCTACGGAACTCTCGAGGACCTCGAGTTGACCGAAGACGAGTCTGAAGAAGATCAGCTCAACAGAAGGCAGACCCGCGTGCGTTTCGGGCCAAGCTGCAACTAGTTAACGCACAACAACCCAGGGTAGTGGGGACAAACAGAACCGTCACAGATATGTGATGAATGCCGAAGTGACAGACGCACGTCTCGGCTCACCCACCCCCCGGACCGCGATCGACGGTTAAGCGGTTCACGCAGTATCCGCTAGCTAACTCGTCTCCAAACGGAGGCCGGAAGTGACTACTGCAACCTAACGGGCCGCACTGACGCTATCGCAAGCGCACAGGCGGCCCAAAGTCGTTTTATATGGTATATTGATTTTAATATGGATGAATTTTGGGGATTTTTAAAAATATTCGTTATTGCAGTCGCGATTATAATAATCGTATTTATTGTATTGCTTTCACTTCCACGGAGCCCTCTTCGAAAATTATTGCTTAAAATATTTGGCATCAGTAACTACGCGATTGCTGCAATGCTCGTTATTTACATAATCAGTCCGATTGATTTAGTGCCTGACTTTTTACCGGTTGCGGGTCAGGTTGATGATATTGCAGCCCTTCTGTCAGCTATCGCAACAGCAACTACAGCCTGGGTGTCTTTAAAAAATTCAGTAGAGAAAATAAAACGATAGCTATATTTAGACGACAGAATTCGGACAGATCTCTTTATAAGAACAAAGCGAGCACTGTCTTTTATCTGGCTTAGCAATAAAAGTATTATTTTTGATACCTTGCGCAGACTCCAGAATCATCTCCTTTGTTTTCTCAAGATCATCTTCGTTAAATACTTTTTCAGCCTTCATATCTGATTCTATAAAAATCAGTGTCGTTTTGGGTATAACATTATATTTCTCACGCCAGGCCAGGGCGTACATTTTCATTTGCGTTGATTTGCGCATTCTCTGGTCAGCATCTTTTTGATCGTTAACTTCTGAAGTTTTAAAGTCGCAGATCGTAATTTCTTTACCGTCCTTTAAGATAAGATCATATCTTCCGTTAACCCTAACTCCATCTTCTTTAAATTCAAACCGTTCCTCAATTTTTTCGGGTTTTAGATCAATCTTTAGATCTTCATCATAAAACTTAGCCAAAGTTTCGATGCCTTTTCTTTTTCTCTCATCTTCGTGCTCACGAGTGATAAAGCCCTCGCTTACAAAGGATTGATCAAAGTCAGCGATAATCGAGTCGAAATCAGGTTTTAAACCGGACAGTTTTTTCTGATAATAGCGTCCGATAGCCTCGTGAATGGCTGTACCATACATAAAGTGCCAGTTTAAAGGAAGCGGGATTTTTATAACCGAAGAAAAATAGTATTTTTTGGGGCAGGTGTAATAATCGTCAATTTGCTGCCTCGATAAATTGATAGTCTTATCCAAGTCTAGTTTTGATGTTTTGATACTATTAATTTTAGGCTCATTCTTTGCCCCATGTCGTTCTATTTTCTCAAGCGGTGATAATTTCTTCTTCTCTTTTATTAGTTTCGGATCATCTAAAAGTTCAAGTGTAAACTGGGATAGCTTTTTTGACCTTTTTCCACCATAATCATCGGCCGAAGTTATAAATAAGTAATCCTTTGCTCGCGTTGCACCAACATAAAACAATCTTCGTTCTTCTTGAATATGATAATCTCCCTGGGGTAATCTTTCCTTTATCAGACTATCTGGAATTGGAATCTTGTCGCGTCGGTTTCTCGAGGGGAAGCGATCCGTGACTGCATTTACGATAAACACCACCGGCCACTCGAGACCTTTTGATGAGTGAACAGTCATCATATTAACGGCGTCAATATCTGAGTCAATATCGGATGACTGTACATCGTCACCAACTTGCAGTATCAGCTCTAGATTCTCTAAAAATGCTAATACAGACTTATCGTCTGAAGTATGATCAAACTGGGCAATTCGATCAAAAAACTTTGCCACATTTGTGATCTCAATTTCTGATTCTATACTTGCATCAGATGTTTTCGATTTAAAGTAATTCTTATGCTTTAGGTATTCATATAAAACCTCTCCGGCTCGTTTCTTGCCCATTTCCATCCTAAACATTTTTATATCAGATATTATTTCAGCAATGATCTTATCCTCGATAATTTCTTGATCGTATAATTCTTCAAAACTTTTATTCTGCCTCTTTGTCAGAGCATAATATTTGAGCAAGATATTTTCCGATACATTGTAAAGGTTACTGGTTGCGAGTTGATAGAAACTCAAGTTATCGTCGCCGACAACTAAGCACCTAAAAAATGCCACCAACATTTTAACCTCTGGCCTTTGAAACAACGATGACGAACCGACAAATAGATTGGGAATATTTTTATGGTTTAAGGACTGGATAAATGGCTCTAAATGACTATTGGCGCGCGATAATATTGCAAAATCTGAGTATTTATAACCATTGTCCTTAACTAGCTTTTGAATGTTTTCGGCAACTGAGTCAGCTTCACACGAAAGTGTTTCGCTATGGAGAAGTTTCGGCTCATCCCCTCCCCTGTTGCTAATTAACTTTTTGTCAATTTTATTTTTAATTTCAAGGCGATCTGGATTGTTGTGCTGAATAAGTTTATATGAAGCATCAAGAATCTGCTTTGTTGAGCGATAATTAACATTTAGTACAATCTGCGTACAATCCGGGTAGTCCGACTTAAAACTTAAAATATTTGATATTGACGCTCCGCGAAAACGATAGATAGACTGATCGTCGTCACCAACAACGGTAATATTTTTATGCGATGAAGATAACAACCTGACGATTTGGTATTGAGCAAAATTAGTATCCTGGAACTCGTCGACAAGAATATATTTAAATCTATTTTGACAATCCTTGAGAACTTTTGGATTTTCTTTGAGTAATTTGTAAGTTAAAAAGATCTGATCACCATAATCGAGATTGCCATTTTGGAGCATCAAGTCTTGATAGCGTTGATAGGCATTAGCTAACTCAAGAGTTTTGTCAACTTCCTGTTTTTCCTCGATTGAGATATTTGCTTTGGATCTGCAGTTTTCAGCAAACTGAAGATATTCTTGAGGAGAAATAAGCTCATCTTTCAATCTTGAAAAGTGACTCAAAAGTTCATCGATATGGGCGATGGGGTTAGCAATCGGACGGTAATATTTAAGATCAAAAGCATAGAGACTTTGACGCATAAAAATAGCCTGTTCAGTCTTCGATAAAATTTTAAAGTTTGCGGGCAAGCCGATATCGATTGCGTAGTCTCTGAGGATTCTGTCGCCAAAAGCGTGAAAAGTGGATATCCACGTATCGACAAATCCGTATGGCACGAGTTTGTCGACGCGCTCTTCCATCTCCTCAGATGCCTTATCAGTAAAGGTCAAGGCTAAAATTTCAGATGGCTTGGCCAGTTTTTGTTCAATAATATAAGCGATCTTGTGAGTTATGACTTTAGTTTTTCCGGTCCCCGCTCCAGCTATTATAAGACAGGGGCCCGTTTTGTGGACCACTGCCTTCTTCTGATTTTCATTTAACCCTATAAGGAGACTGCCGTTTTTCATTTTGATAGTTCTTTGGCAATATCGTCCTTTTCGGTTACAGCATTAAATTGTTTGGATATTTTACCATCCCTGAAAACAAACATCGTCGGGATAGACATTACCTGAAATTCGTTGGCTAGGTCATGCTCTTCGTCGATATTAACCTTATAGACATAGGCTTTGTCGGCAAATTCCTTAGCCAATTCCTCAATAACTGGAGACATCATCTGACAAGGTCCGCACCAAGGCGCATAAAAATCAACCAAGACAGGTTTATCTGCCTTTAAAACTTTTTGTTCAAAATCCCCTTTTGCAATTTCTTTTGCCATATCACCTCGCTTAGTTTATTTTTTGCATACTTATTATACACATAATCTAGGCCAAAAATTAAAGCCGTAAAAATCAAGTCTGCCATGATCGTATTGCGATAAAATGGAATTGCTGCGATAAAACAGTTTGTAAGCCCGCCTAAGCTATGCGGATACCATGGGCCAGAGAAAACACCAAGGTTTGTTATAAGAAAGAATATTACTGAACCGATGATTGGTGCTGCAATATAGCCAAATATTCTCTTGCCAATAAATTTTGCGCACAATGCATAAAGAGCAAATCCAAGATAAACATATAAACTTGTAAAATTAAAGCCCAAAAATAAGTCGCTTACCATCATCGTTGCCAGGCCAAATACGACACCTTTTTTAAAGCCATATTTGTACGATACGAACAATATTATGGCCCCAAGCGGTGTAAAATTCGCTGGGTGTGGGACAAGCCTAAACAGGGTTGCTACAATCAGCAATATATATATCATTATTATTCCAAATTAGTCGCTTATCTATCTTAATTTATCAGAGCTCTTTGTCAACCCCGCAAAAACAGCATTTTCTAGTTGAACATTGTAATAGAGCTGGGTGTCTTCTTGTCGTTTTGACAATAAAGCGCAACCGAGTCAAACTGTAATAAGTTGACTGTGCTCGGTATTATATAGTCATAGCTTTGCGCTGAAACAGCACCCGGGATCGATGGATATGAATATATCGGGACCATGGGGGTCGACTTGACGGTTAGGCCAAAATTCACCGCTCCACAAGCGCCATTATATGAGAAGTCGGTTATTTTTAGGATATATCCATTTTCACCGAGATCAATCTGCATCGATCCACTTGTTTTGTGTTTAGAGTTAGAAGTCATTTTTACAAGCTTACCAACCTTCTTTTCCTCTCCAGGCAAAAGGTTTCTTGAGCTTGATGGCATCTGATATTCGGAATTTGTCTTGAGAAAGCTATAGAGAGCCGGATCGGTGAGCTCCAGAAGAGTAATATCTGTAGCTGGATTTGACCCTGATCCGTTGAGTAATTCGGAAACCTTGGTTCTCTCTGGTGTTGTATTGATAATCTGAGGTGTCTTACTGCATCCAGTCAACAAGAAAACCGCCCCTACCACAAACAGCGATGTATATATTCCCCTTTTCATTAAATTCATTATAGCAAAAATACAAATTAAAAGTCGATTCCTTCTTTCGCTAAGGCTCCTGTCTTAAATGGATGCTTGACCTCTTTAAACTCAGTCACTACATCTGAAGATGCATTGATTTTAGAGTATTTTGGCCGTCCGGTTAGAACAATATTTAGGTTAGGAAATCTTTGATTAATAAGGTCGCAAACTTCACTTTCCGATATAAACCCAGCCTTTACTGCTCCAAATATTTCATCTAACACAAGAAGGAATAGCCCTTCTTGCTTTGAATATTCTAACGACTTATCGAAGGCCTCTCTTGCAGCTTTTTTGTGATCTTCTAGGCTTATTTGGTCATTTTCAATTCCAATAAAGCCAAGACCCATTTTTTCAACTTTTACACCTAGCTTTTTGAGCGCTTTTTCTTCTGAAGATTTCCAGTCACCCTTTATGAACTGAATAAATGCAACCCGTTTGCCACACCCAACAGCTCTCACAACAAGCCCAATAGCCGATGTTGTCTTGCCTTTGCCATTTCCGAAATAAGCAATAGATAGTCCCTTTTTACTTTTCACTTTTCTGCCTTCTGCTGATTTAAGAACAACCTGTCGTAGTGCCACAGTTGACGCACTTTAGGCACTTACCGTTTTGAACCATTGAAGCTGAACCACACTCCGGACATGTCTCACCGGAATATCCAAGCTCCTCCTTGAATATTGACTGTTTACTCAGGTTGGCACTTTCGTTTTTAGCAGTTTCGTCATGTGCTAGTTGAACTGGCTTAACAGAGGTTTTTGCTGTAATCGTGTCTGGTTCGTCTTCATTATCAAAGGGCAACTTGACTGCTTTTACTTCTTGATCAACGAAAAGCTTTTTTAGCCAAACAGCGATAAAATCAGTGATTGAAGCGACGTTTGTAATATCGCTATCTCCAGTAAAGCCCATTGGTTGAAATCTCATGTGTCTTAATTGATTGACGATAGTCTCAACAGGAACCCCGTATTGCATACCAATCGATACCATTTTAGCAAATGAATCGGCCATGCCAGCTGCAAAGCTACCCTGCTTATTCATAACAATAAATAACTCTCCCGGTTTGCCGTCTGGATATAGTCCAACGGTAAGATATATCTTGTGACCAGATATATTAACCTTTCTTGTTATGGAGGCACGCTCTTTAGGCAGTCTTTTGCGAACGGGTCGGTATTCGACAACAATCTCTTTTTGTACTTTGTTTTCGGTTTTACTTTCAGATGATGTACCGGTTGCAAGTGGCTGAGATATTTTTGATCCATCTCGATAAATCGCAAGCGCTTTTATGCTACCCTTCCAGGCTGCCATATGTATCCTTTCAACATCCTCTTGCGTTGCTTCATTTGGCAGATTAACGGTTTTCGAAATAGCACCTGACAAGAAAGGCTGAACTGCCGACATCATCTCAACATGGCCTTCGGGTTTGATAAATCGTGTCCCATTTGCACCGCATCTGTTGGCACAGTCAAATATGGGCAAATGCTCATCTTCTATATGCGGAGCACCCTCAATTGTCATTCGTCCACAGATATGGTCGTTAGCTTCAATTATTTGTTCATTTGAAAACCCAAGTTCTTCTAGGATTGTGAACGACTTTGAAGCTATCTTTTCATCGCTAATTCCGATTCTCTTTAAGGTCTCTGGCGATAATTTTCCAAAGTCTATCGCCTGAGACAAACTAAATGAACCCTTAAGCTCACCTTCTACTCTTAATATCTCTTCGTCTGTTAAACCTTTTTGCGACAGTGAAGTCCTGTTGATGTGGGGCGCATTTTTAAATGAACCAGTACCAACAATATAGTTAATAATGTCATCTATTTGCTCGGCGGTATATCCCAATCTCTTAAGCGCTTTCGGAACAGACTGATTTATAATCTTAAAATATCCGCCACCAATTAGTTTCTTAAATTTGACAATGGCATAGTCTGGTTCTATTCCCGTTGTGTCGCAGTCCATCGATAGCCCAATAGTGCCAGTTGGCGCGAGTAGCGTAACCTGGGCGTTCCTAAAGCCCCATTGACCCCCTGAGAGCAAGGCTTTATCCCACTCTTCTCTCGAGGCTGAAACAATATTTTCTGGGCAAAGACCGTCTTTAAGGGTTTGAGGTAGAACGCTCAGTTGCTCAAATTCGATCGGAGCCGCATCGTATGCCGCTCTTCGATGGTTTCTTATCACTCTGAGCATATGGTCTTTATTCTTCTCATATTGAGAAAAAGGACCGATGTTTTTTGACATTTCAGCGCTCGTAGAATAAGACGATGCGGTCATAAGCGAAGTTATGCCTGCCGAGACCGCTCTTCCTTCCTCTGAATCATATGGTAAACCCATGATCATCAATAGTGCCCCTAGGTTTGCATATCCCAATCCAAGCGGTCGGTATAGATAGCTATTTTTTGCAATTTCATATGATGGAAACTGAGCCATTAAAACAGATATTTCAAGCACCATCGTCCAAAGTCTGGTGGCATGCTTGAACTCTTCCACTTTAAATTCACCTGTCTTTTCATTGTAAAATTTGACGAGATTTAAAGAGGCCAGATTACACGAAGAATCATCAAGGAACATAAATTCACTGCATGGGTTCGATCCGTTTATTCTGCCTGATCCAAGGCATGTATTCCAGTCGTTTACGGTAGTATCAAATTGGAGTCCTGGGTCCCCGCAACTCCATCCGCACTTAGCAATTTCATCCCAGAGTTTTTTTGCTTTTATGGTTCTACTTATCTTGGTCGGGTCTGTTCGATATCTCAAATGCCATTCGCCGTCGCTTTCAACCGCTCTCATAAAGTCATCTGTTAACCTTATCGAATTATTGGAGTTTTGTCCTGAAACAGTCTGGTAAGCTTCGCCCTCAATACCACCTGTATAACCAGCTGCCATCAGAGATGCTGCTTTTTGCTCCTCTTTATATTTCCAGTTTATAAATTCTTCGGCGTCGGGGTGGTCAATATTTAGAATCACCATCTTGGCTGCTCGACGTGTTGTTCCACCCGATTTAACTGCACCAGCTGCACGGTCCAGAATCTGCAGAAAACTCATCAAACCAGACGATTGGCCTCCACCAGAGAGAGGTTCCCCCGCACCTCTTATACTTGAAAAGTTCGTTCCACTTCCCGAACCATACTTAAAAATTCTTGCCTCTCTTGTGACGAGGTCAAAAATTCCGCCTTCGTTGACAAGATCATCCTTGACCGACTGGATGAAACAAGCGTGAGGCTGTGGATGCGAGTAAGCATCCTCGGATTGTTTAAGCTTCCCTGACTTAGGATCGGCATACCAATGGCCCTGTGGTGTTCCTTTTATATCGTATGCTAGTGCAAGGCCAGTATTGAACCATTGTGGAGAATTGGGCGCACCATACTGGTTAACAAGCATAAACTTAAGTTCATCTTCAAAAGCTTGGGCATCCTTGTCGGACGCAAAATAACTATACTTTTCACCCCACCAGCGCCAGCATCCGGCAATTCTGGAAACAACCTGCTTGATTGACTGTTCGGCCCCAATTTTATTTTTGCCGTCTTTATCCAATATTACGTTCCCAAGTTTGTCATATTGAGGAACGCCATTTCTTCGTAAATATTTTGAAATAAGAATATCGGTTGCAACCTTTGACCATTGGCTTGGCATCTCGATATCATTTAGCTCAAAGACTACCTTGTCGCCCTTTTCGATTTTGCAGGAACGAAGTTCGTACTCAATAAGATCAAGAGGGTTTTTACCCTGCTCAGTGTATAGTCTTTCAACCTCGAGGCCTTTTTTCGATCTTTTTACTTTTTTTATTTTTCGACTTTCATTTGCCACTGTCTTTCTTCCCCCTTTTTGCAGCTTTGTATCCGGCACTCTTCCCTCCTCGACTCATTATTGTTTGGTTTAATCCCGTAGAACCCCGTGGGTCCCTTCTCATTTTTTCAATTTTTCAAGTTCTTCTTCAAATGATTCGATATCCTCGAAATTTTTATAAACGCTGGCAAATCTTAAATACGATATCTCGTCAATTTTCTTAAGCCTAGACATTACCATGTTCCCGATTCTTCTGCTTTGAATACTATTTTCGGGATTTTGGGCAATCTTTATCTCGATATCTTCAGCAATTTCCTCAATTAGTTCAACCCCAATCCTGTCTTTTGCTGCAATACCAATGCCGCGAATTATTTTTGTGCGATCAAATATTTCAGTCTTACCATCTCTTTTTATGACATGAAGGTTCGTAAATTCAAGTCTTTCGTAAGTGGTAAACCTAAAATGACACTTGAGACACTCTCTTCGACGTCTAATCGACCTCGAATCTACATCGCGGGAGTCAACAACTTGAGACTCACTCTTTTTACATTTAGGACATATCAAGTAACCCTCCCAATCTAAAACACAAGATATTGTGCTTTTATATAGTACATACCACTACATTGTGTTGTCAAGTGGTTTTAAATTATAAAAGAGTTAGCGTAGTTTGCGACGTATAAATGCCGGTACTTCAAGATCTAGATCGTCATCTGTATCGGCTGAGCTTACTTCTTCTTGCTGAGTTGATTGGTATGCGGGTGCATAGTTCTCTTGAACTGGTTGTTGATAATGTTGCTGAACTGGAGCTTCACCCATAATCGGTTTCTGAATTTTCTTTGGCTCACCGACTTCTTCAAAACCGGTTGCGATAACTGTGATCTTAACCTCGCCCGACATGGATTCGTCTACAATCGAACCAAAAATGATATTAGCATCAGGATCAGCGGCTTCTGTAATTATCTTAGCTGCTTCGTCAATCTCGTACATACTCAAATCTGGACCGCCAGTGATATTAAATAGAATACCTTTTGCGCCATCAATCGAAAGCTCCAAAAGTGGCGAGTCGATTGCTGATCTTGCCGCTTCAATTGCACGATTGTCGCCACTACCGCGCCCTATACCCATCAGAGCAGAGCCAGCATCAGCCATAATAGTTTTAACGTCAGCAAAGTCAACGTTTATAATTCCGTGAACTGTAATTAAATCTGATATGCCTTGTACACCTTGTCTTAAAATATCGTCAACAACTCCGAAAGCATCAGAAAGTGATGTTTTTTTGTCAATTACCTGCAGAAGTCTATCGTTGGGGATTACTATCAGTGTATCAACTTTGTCCCTGAGCTCTTCGACACCTTGTTCAGCGACCTTTTTTCGTCTTATACCTTCAAATGAAAAAGGCTTGGTTACGATGCCAACCGTCAAAGCACCGAGCTCTTTGGCGATAGAGGCTACTACTGGCCCCGCACCGGTTCCAGTACCACCACCTGCGCCATAAGCAACAAAAACCATATCAGAGCCTTTGAGCGACTCAAAAATTTCTTCTTTGTTTTCCTCAACTGATAGTCGGCCTATTTCGACATTAGCGCCCGCACCAAGGCCTCTTGTTGTTTCTTTTCCGATTTGAATTTTAACTGGAGCTGGATTGTTAACCAGCGCTTGAGCGTCGGTGTTGACCACCATAAACTCAACGCCCTTAAGCTTGGCGTTTATCATTCTTTCTACAGAGTTACAGCCAGAGCCCCCTACACCAACTACCCTAATAGAGGCAAATGTTTCCAAATCTTCCTTGATCATTGTTATGGGATGAAGTTTTTAAAGTAACCCTTTATTTTACTTACAACCCCTCCTACTTTGTCGAACTTTATTGCAGCTCTTGCCTTATTAGACACTGTGTCTCGTGTTTCGTCAAGACCCCACAACATCAGCCCCACGGCGCAAGCGTACTCTGGATCATCAAGTTTGTCAACAATTCCGGATACCTCAAAAACAGGTTTTCCAATTTGAACTGGAAGATTCAATGACTTCTTAGCAAATTGCTGGATATCGTTAAGTTTAGCTCCTCCACCTACCAAAATCGCTCCAGCTGGAAGCATTTCATCTCTTTCGATACTTTTAAGCTCATCCTTAATGAGCAAAAAAAGCTCGTTAAGACGAGCTTCTGCAATCTCGCAGACATATCTTCTACTCGGTTTTTCCTTTTCGTTGTGCTCGTATTTTTGCAAATCAAGTTTTTCTGATTCCCTTACATCATCGACAATTGCACTTACTTCGTTTAGCTTGATTTTCTCTGCAGCTTCAAGTGAAATTTTAAGCCCAATGGCAATATCGTTAGTAATATGGTTTGAACCGATTGGAATAACCTTACTGTGGAGTAGAGAGCCTTCCTCGAAAACTGCAAGCGATGTGTTTGCTGCCCCAATATCTATTATCACTACTCCAATTTCTTTTTGCTTTTTATTTAAATATGCTTTAGCCGATGCAATTGGCGAAAATATAATGCCATCAATCTCAAGACCTGATTGGGTCAAAGAACGTGACAAATTCTTTAAAACGGGTGAAGCAACACCGATAACATGAGCTATTACCTCAAGTCTGATACCAGACATACCAAGTGGATCTTTAACCCCTAGCTGGCTGTCGACATTAAAAACTTTTGGAATAATATGAATGATTTCGTAATTAGGTGGCAGTGCAACGGATCTTGCAGAATCTATTACGCGATCGATATCGGCTACTCCAATTTCGCCATCTGATCGTCCGACAGCAACAACTCCCTTTGAATCAACTGATATTATCTGAGATCCATTAATAGAGGAGAAACAATGGTTTATTTCAATGCCACTTGATCTTTCGGCCTCCTCGATTGCAGAAGAAATTGAGCTAACGGTGTCTTCTATGTCCACAACGCAACCCTTGCGCATACCGCTATTTTGGGCACGCCCAGTACCTGTTATCTGAATCATCCCTTCCTGTATTTGACCAACCACGGCAACTACTTTTGTTGTCCCGATATCAATTCCTACAATAGATCCCTCGCTTTTCACTAAATCCCTCCACTATTTATGATGTCTCCCTAGAAGATGGTCCACGCCGTGCACTAACTTCAAAGAAAACTCTTGGCTGTACGATATGCCATTATCTTTTGCGTGCAAATTTATTATATCACTACACAATACTATTGTGCCAATTAAGCTATTATCTTCCCCCGGAACTCTTTTGAGCGGAAAACTTAAGACATCTGTCGGCCCCTTTTTCCCAAGATATTGGGTATTTAAGCTCGCAATCTTCCTTAACCCAACTACCTCAACTTCGACTATTGCGTTTGGCCTGCCTCTTTTTTTAAGGTGACTGTCGATAATTTCAAAAACATCCCTCTCGTTCACGGGTATGTTTTTTCTAGTTCTGTTAACGAATAGATGGGAGACCATTTTAGCCAAGCTTTTTCTTTACTAATCCAGCAACGATAGATCCGTCTGCCTTTCCTTTAAGTTCTGCCATCGCAACCTTCATGATATTACCAAACGACTTATCTGATTCCTCGGATACTACTTTGTCAACTACGGCCTCAATATCGCCTGATTCTAACTGTTCGGGCAAGAATTCTGACAAAATATCTACTTCCGCCTGTGCTTTTTCAACAAGATCAGCTCTTTCGCCTTTCTTGAACTGCTCAATTGACTCCAAGCGAATCTTTTTTTCTCGGCTGATAACACCGATCTCTTCATCTTCAGATAGTTCTTTTTTAAGATCTTTTGATTTTGAGAGTATCTCTGCTTTAACAGTTTGTAGCAGGACTCTTTTTTCCTGGTTGCCAGACTTGTACTCGTCAATTATCATCTTATTGATTTGATCTAAGATGCTCATATATTGTTTATCCTAAATGTATTATTGTTATAGTTGCTCACCAAATACATTACGACCAGTATGACCGCAAGTAATATAACGAAAATCAGCACACCAAGAAATCTACTACCAGCCCCGTTTTGCTTCGTTCCTCTGGCGTTTTCTTCTGGCAGATTCTCTCTTTTTGATTCTTGAAGGTTCTTTTTCACGATATCTTCTTTTTTTTGCTTCGGTTAAAATTCCACTTAACTGAACTTCTCTGAAGAATTTTCTAACCATAACTTCTGAGCTTTCGCCTCTTTTAAACAAGTAAATTCACCTCTTCCTATTTAACTTTATTTACAATTCTTTTAATCTTTCCCCACCTAGCACGTGAAAGTGGAGATGGTCAACTGATTGGCCGGCATGTTTGCTGTGATTTGTGATAACTCTGTAACCGGTTTCATCAATTTTTAACTCTTTTGCTACACTTCTTATCAGTCCAAAGGCATCTTTTAGCACCTTGTCAGATTCATCGAAATTAACCGATTTTGCAACATGCTCTTTTGGTATCACCAGAAAGTGATTTTTGGCTTTAGGATTCAAGTCTGCTATTGCGTAGCAAGTCTTGTTTTCTCCTATAAATTCAGTCTTTATAGTCCCTCTAGCTATATTACAAAATACACAATTCATGTGTTAAAAATACCATAATACCCTTGACAAATCAAGGTAAACATGGTAGTATACGCATCTTCCCAAAATATGGGATTTTTTAATTCCAAAATATGGGGAGAAAACAATTATGAAAAACACAATTATCAAAATATTATCAATGAGTGCCGTCATCTTGCTCTCTTTGATATCAGCTTCAAATGTAGAGGCTATATTTCAGTCAACCAATGGTGGCGTCAACCTTGAGTTAAAACCGATGCTTGAGGTGACGAGGAAATTTGCCAAGGTAGAGATCGTAATGGGTGATTCTGAGTATACCAAAAGAACTAACTCCTCTAAGGCTACTAGTAAATCTAGCCCAAGACAGGTGATTCCTCGTGAAAGATCTGAAAGCGTTGCCGAAAGCTATGACTTAGCCGCACTAAGAAGGCTCTACGCCGAAGTTGCTGCTGCCTATTCGATTGATGCAAGATTAGTTGAGGCGGTCCACCAAGTCGAGACTGGTAAGTCCACTGATACTTGTATCAGAAGCTACGCTGGTGCCACAGGACCTTTCCAGTTTATGCCTGTAACATTCGCTCACTATGGAAATGGTGACATCTGTAACTTGAGGGACGCAGCATTTGCTGCCGGAAACCTTCTTGCATCAGGTGGTGCAGATAGAGGCGACATTGACTCTGCCCTATTTAACTATAACCACTCCAGGTCATATGTTGAGCTCGTTAAGTCAATCATGAACAGTATATAAAACAAAAACGCCCCGATCTTAGGGGCGTTTTTGTTTTGTCTTTAGATCTCTGTTACTGTTGTCGTTCCAACTGAAGCAATTTCATACCATGTTGATCCCGGGCTAAACGCGATCTCTACACCCGCCTTATCAAAAAACTTTGTTCTCTCATCACGGGATGCCTTTTTCCACGTTGCTTCAATAACCTCACCGTCTCTTAATATTTTGGCATCACCAGAACCCTTTGTTGTAAAGACCCAGTTCTCACTTCCATAGCTACCTGTCGGTTGAAGAGTTCGGTCAACATATTGAATAATAATATTTTTAGCCTTGATTTGTTCGTTATTAGACAAATCAACATGTTGTTTGCCCGCTAGGCTTCTAAGATAGACATTATCTGTTGTGCGATACTCCCATTTCACCTTGTAAGATGCACTGTGCGAAAAGTCTATCTCGACACCCTTGCCACCAGCGACTGGTTTTTCTGGTCTAAATTTTAATGTGTCAAATGACGAGGTATTTATATCAAATCCATCTTTAGTCGCTAATTCATATAGTTTTTGTGTCGATGAGTACAGAGTATGTTCTGAGGCAACTTTTCGACCCTTGGAATCCCTCCAGTAATAAGGGTTAGTATGAGGAATGTCTTTTATCCCATATGCACCGATATTGGCTAGAGCATCTTCGTTACCACCGGCGTGGGCAAAAAATGCATCATACTCTTTGAGCCAATCCATAAAAAACAATCTTGCGCTCCTGATTGGACCAACTTCTGAGGCATCATTTGGTCCAAAAATAGCCAAATTTCTAGTAATACCACCCTCGGTTATTGCCTCATAAACAATACTTGCTTGGCTCAATCCTGACTGTGGCCTTGCCTCGGGGTGATTTTCGACTATTACTGCCAATGGGTGTCTAGTGGCAAGTTCTTTTTTATAAGATTTACCGTCCAGAGCACAGGTTACAAGCTGATCCGCCACAATTGGTTTTGCAACTGCGGTTTTGGTCGCTACCTGCTTCGGCTTAGAGTATCTCTTGGCCGCTACGGCCCCGGCCAAGATAAATACAGCGACAAATATAGATATTATAAAAACAGTCTTGTATTTTTTATTCGTTTTAAGAACAGTTAAAAAATCTCGAAAACCCATTGCCCCTCCTTAAATACTCTATTTTTTAATTAAGTTTAATCCGATCTCTTTATTGAATTCTCTTTTTACAACTTGATCTGATTCAAAAAACATTGCTTCAAACGTTGCCCCTACAACGCCCTCCTCCAAATGACCACCAACTGTAGCAAAATCCGAGGATGTGATGACAATATGTGGATGCAAAAAGGTTTGGTTGTCATCATCCTTCGAAACGGTCGCAATAAATGAACAAACTTCCAGATTACCCTTAAATTCCTTCTCTTGATATTTCTTGGTTTTTAAATCATAAACCTTAAGCTTTGCATAAGTTAGTGCCCCCAAACCAAAAACAACCCCCGAAGCAGGCGACCCCAGCATATTACTCAGAGATTTAATAACATTTTCCCCACACTCAAGAGAGAATATTTTCATTTTAAAAGTTTTAAAACTTTGACTAAAACTATAATTAAATTTATCACAATTAAGGTTGCGGCGCAAAAGACAAGTACCTTTACAAACTCAAATGATATAGAGAATTTGAATATAACTTTGTTTAATGCGGCAAATACAACAATCAGCGCCATATATCCGATTGAGGCGTTTTTGAGGTCTTGAAAACTTGGGAGCATGCACAGCATAATTGATATCAGAAGGTATGAAATCAATATATTCCGCCCCAGAATCACAATGCTTGAGTTTGAAAAGTCTATTCTGGGGGCATATTGCATAGTTAAAAATATCGCAACAAACCCCAAGACGAATGGCATGATCGATATTATAAGATCTGAAATTAGCGCTAATTTTGATTTTTCGTATTCTACAAATCCACCAGTTTTGCTAAACAAACTGACTCTTTTTATTCTAGTACCTGTCAAAATGCATCCGATGACATGGGAGAGTTCATGAAATACAACGCCGGGGAAAACAGCCGAGTAATAGACAAGCGTGTGCTTTTTGAGCATATAAAGGAGAGTTTCTTTTAACAAAAAAATGGCCAAAACCAAGGCCAAAAATGAATATACGGGGTTACTTTGAGCCCAGAGCAAGGACTGCGTCATACTGTCCTACTGTAGACGGTGACAGCTCGATGTCGGCTGTGTACTCATCTTGTATCGCCTCTTTAATTGCATTTGCCAAAGACTCTTTTCCTTCTTTATAGAAGACTATCGATTTATCATATTGCTTTGTGGCATTGCCAACAGAAGTTACCGTGAAACCTTTTCCTTCTAAAATTGTTTTTATCTTTGCACCCTCACCATTTACGCCATTCCCATTTGCTACCCTGACTTTGTCTTCCTTGAAACTCACTTCTGCTTTTGCAGTCTGAGTTACAACAGCTGAAACAGTTGATGTTGCTGATACACCTGGAGATGTACTGGCAGTAACCGTGGCCGACTCAACACTTTCGACAGTGTCTGTCGATTTATTGGGGTTGTCATCTTTGTACAGTATATATAAAGCCGCAGCCGTTGCTACTACTAGGGCTACAATGCCCATCACCAAATAAAAAACTCCTCCTTGGCCCTTTGTCTCAACTTTGAGCTCGTCATCGCTGACGATCGATTCATCGGGTTCGTTTTGGTCGTCTCTTTTGGGATCTATAATATCCAATGACTTTGCCATAAACTAATTATATCAAATTTTCTCACAATGCAAATTTTCTAATTACTCCCTTTAGTCTTCCTTGTACAATAGCCTTCTGGGTATAGATTGGCCGATAATTGCTGTTTGCAGGCTGAAGTCTGATACGTCTTTTTTCTCTAAAAAATCTTTTGAGCGTGACATTGTCCTGGTCAAGTAAGGCGACCACAATATCACCATTTTTTGGATTATTCGTTCTCTCTATTATGACAAAGTCGCCATCTAGAATCCCATCGTCAATCATTGAGTCTCCGCTTACCTTGAGAGCAAATACGTTTGGACCCATCATATCCCTCGGTATATCAATCGTTTCGCTCGTCCTTATGGCTTCAATCGGCCTTCCAGCAGCGATAGTTCCCATCAGAGGTATTTCAAAGGTTCTCTCGTCCCACGAAGGGGTAAGTTGCAGTGATCTTGCCGATGAGCCGTCTTTGGTCAAATAGCCTTTTTGGGTTAGAACACTAATATATTCAGCAATGGTCGCGACCGAAGAAAGATTCAAATGTTGCGCTATCTCCCTATAGCTTGGCGCATATTCGTTTGTATTTATAAAATACTTAATAAAGTCTAATATCTCTGATTGTTTTTTGGTAAGTGGTAGTTGCTTTTTCATGGGCATAATTAAGACTACCAAACAAAATACGAACATGTCAAGAGCAACTAAAGATCGAGAATATACCTCTTAATATCTGAGAACTTTACCTTTTCCTGTGTCCCGTCGGACATTTTTTTAATAGAAATATTATCTTCAGAGATCTCCTCATCCCCTAACAAAAAAACGTAATCATAGTTATTTGCGTTTGCATAACTTAAACTCTTTGACACTCCAAGATCTTTGAAATCCAAATCGATAACAAGATTAGAGTTTTCATTTTCAAATAATGTTTTTATGGCAGTATCGGCGGCTTTTTTATTAAAAACAAAAAATGCTTTTTTGGATTTTGCCATCAAGGCTGTTTTTTTCATAAATTCAATAATTCTCTCAACACCGAATCCAACACCGCAAGCGCCAACATCTGGACCGCCTAGTTCCGAAACCAAGCTGTCATATCTTCCACCCCCCGCAAGCGTTGATTGCCTTGATTTATCTGATTCAATGTTAATTTCAAAAACTGTTGAAGTGTAGTAGTCGAGACCCCTAACAAGCTTATCGTCAAGGCAATAGTTGACACCAGCAACTTTCAATAAATCCTGGACATTAGCAGAGTATGTCTTCTCTTCGTCGCTTAAAATATCAGAGATTCTGGGAGCGCTCTTCAAAGCATCTTGGCACTCTGGGGACTTACAGTCCAAAACTCTGAGCGCATTGGTTTTCATTCTATTTTTACATGTATCGCAAAATAATCTCTCATTTTCCAATAGATATGTTTTAAGCAACTGAGAATATCGTTTTTTGGTTTCGTCAGAACCCATAAATCCAAGCGAAACAATCAACTTTTCACCAGTCATCTTAACTAGGAATTTATAGCTTGCTGCGATGATGAATGCGTCTACCAGCTCATTTTTCAAGGAGAATATTTCTAAGTCAAGCTGATTTATCTCCCTAAACCTTCCGGCTTGTGGTTTCTCGTACCTGAAGACTTGACCGAAGTTATAGACCTTGTAGGGTAGTGGTTTTGACTTTATGCCATTTTCAATCACTGATCTGACAATTCCTGCCGTGAGCTCAGGTCTCAAGGAGTATATTTCATCTCCTTTCTTCTCCAGATCAAAAAGTTCTTTCTGAACGATATCTGTTTCCTCTCCAACCGATCTGGCAAAAAGATTTCTTTGTTCGTAAAAAGGAGTATCTATTCTCTCAAAGCCTAATTTTTCTGCCATATTTAAAAATGAGTCTTGAAGGAATACCTTATATTCAAGCTCTGTGCCCATCCAGTCTCTTGTGCCTCGCGGCTTTTGAATTTCCACGCTAAAATTGTACCTGTTTACGAAGCGATATTCAAGAATTTATTTTACATTTTTCTTAATCTGGCTTCTTGCAATTTGTGTTTTTGCAAATTCAAGCCAATCCCTGTGTGGCGAGGCGTTCTTTTTTGTTAGAATTTCAACAATATCACCGTTTTGCAGCCTTGTATCAATCGATACCATTTTGTTGTTAACTTTTGCTCCAGCGCATTTGTTACCAACAGCAGTATGGACACTATATGCAAAATCAATCGTCGTTGCCCCGTTTGGTAAGTCCATCACGTCTCCCTGAGGTGTAAAGACAAATATCCTGTCTTTGAATAAATCTAATTTGAATGATTTTTCAAGCTCATCGGGAGAATTGAGATATTTTTGTATTTGATAAAATTCCTTTATCCACTTAAATTCATCTTTGTTGGCCAGGTGCGACATTTTAGTATTTGAATATACCCAGTGGGCAGCTACACCATATTCTGCTTGATAGTTCATTTCCTTGGTTCTAATCTGTATTTCGACAATCCTACCCTCATCAGCGAATATTGTAGTGTGAATTGATTGATAGCCGTTTGGTTTTGGAAGCGCGATATAGTCTTTGATTCTCCCAACTAGCGGACGCCATGATCCGTGAATTAAACCAAGAGCCGAATAACAGTCCTCAACATTGTCAACAACTATCCTAACTGCGATAAGATCATAAACTTTTGAAAGATCACCTTCATACTTGATTAATTTTCTGTAAAGGCTGTACCATCTTTTTGCTCTAAAATCGATGGTCGATTTTACGTTGTTTTTATCGAGCAATGTCTTAATTTTCTTGACCAATATTTTCAAATACTTTTCCCGCTCTTTTATTTGCGGAATTGCCATTTTCTGTAGTTGCTTATATTCTGCAGGTAATATATAAGGGAAGGACATGTCCTCTAGCATTCCTTTCCAGCGACCCATACCGAGCCTTTGCGCAATCGGTGAGTATATTTCTATAACTTCTTTTGCGATTCTTTCTTGTTTTTCCTGGGGTAGATACTTTAAGGTTTCAGTATTGTGAATCTTATCAGCTAATTTTATCAAGACAACGCGGATGTCTTTCGACATCGCAACCAACATTTTTCTTAGAGTTTCGGCTTGCCTTTCAAATTCAGGCAATTTTTTTTCGTCAATTTTTTGAAATGGAAACCAGCCCTTTTTAATTCTGACGGATTCGAGTTTAGTGACCGACTCGACTAATATGGCAACGTCCTTTCCAAAGGTTTTTCTAATATCATTTATCGTAGTATCTGTATCTTCAACAGTATCGTGCAAAATTGCGGCTATAATCGCTGTCGAGTCTAGCTTGATCTCTGTCAGGGTTATTGCTGCAGAAATAGGATGATTTACGAAAGGTTCTCCCGAAAGTCTTTTATCATCTTTGTGAGCTTCAGAGGCAAACTTAATAGCTTTTTCAACGAGTTTCAGCTCTTCTTTTTTCAGATAAGACTTACATTTATCGAGAAGTTCTAAATCTTTATTTTTTGAGTAATTGATACTTCCCTCCCGAATATTCTATACAATATTTTTCTGATTTTTTAATTGCACCTTTTAGAATTTTATCTGAAATAAAGCCCTCAATCTCACGTTCAATAAGCCTTATTAGAGGTCTTGCGCCAAGTGATTTATCAAATTTGTTTTTAGAAATTGACTCAATAGCCGATTTTGAGAAGGAAATATTATAGTCATTTTGCATAAGTCTTTCTTCTAATTCAGCTAACTTGATTTTAGTAATTTGCAATAGATCATCACTCTTTAGAGGATTGAAAAATATTGCCTTATCAAGCCGATTGATAAATTCAACTTTGAAAATATTTGAAACATGTTTTTCGACGCGCCCCTTAAGGTTTTCTTGTTCGTCATCATTGGTTCCAATTTGAAACCCAATCTTTGCTAGATCATTATATTCCTTGAGCCCAATATTTGAGGTCATAATGATAATAGTATTTTTGAAGTTAACCGATCTGCCTTTCGAATCTGTCAGTCTTCCTTCATCTAATATTTGTAGCAGGAGGTTGTAAACCTCTGGATGAGCTTTTTCAATTTCATCAAATAAGACAACTGAATATGGGTTTTTTCTGACTTGTTCAGTAAGTTTTCCAGCATCGTCGTATCCTACGTATCCAGGAGGTGCCCCGGTAAGCCTGGCCGCATTATGACGTTCCATAAATTCACTCATATCCAGTTTTATCAGAGAAGTTGTTCGGCCGAAGACTGTTTTGGCTAAAACTCTAGCAAGCTCTGTTTTGCCAACTCCACTTGGGCCCAAAAACAAAAATGATCCTATTGGTCTTTCCTGGCTTGTTACCCCAGATCTATTTCTCTTGAGCACTCTTGAAACCTCGGAAATTGCGTCGTCCTGTCCAATAATGCTTTTTGCAATTGTACTTTCCAGTTTTGCATATTTTTTCATCTCTTCGTGTTCTATTTCACCGATTGGTATATCGGTTATCGACGAAACAAGAGCGGCGATATCTGCGCCCGTAACATTTTGCTGATTTTTCTTATATGAAAATTTACTAAGCTTTTCACCTAACTTTATTTCCTCAGTTTTTACTTTTGCTGCGTCAACAAAATTTTCCTGAGATATTAAGAGTTCTTTTTTCGCCTTTGTTTCTTCTAGCTGTTTCGAAAGCTTAGATGCATCAGACCTTTGTTTTGAATCCTGGGAAGCAATCACTTTGGCAGATGCCGCCTCATCTATTAAATCAATCGCCTTATCGGGTAAGAATCTATCGTTTAGATATTTTTGAGACAATTTTGCTGCAGCTTCGAGAGCTTCTTCTGTATATTTTACTTGATGATGTTTTTCGTATGAAGACTTTACTCCTTTTAAAATTTTGATCGTTTCATCTACAGTAGGCTCCCTGACAATTATGCTTTGCAGTCGTCTTTCAAGCGCAGAATCTTTTTCAATGTGTTTGCGGTATTCCTCTAGAGTTGTCGCTCCAATCAGCCTAAAATCTCCTCTCGACAGTGCTGGTTTCAACAGGTTTGCAGCATCCATTGAACCTTCTGCACTCCCGGTTCCAACAATAGAGTGAAGTTCGTCTATGAAAAGTATCGATTTATTATCTTCTTGAAGTTCTCCTAGAACTTTTTTTAACCTTTCTTCAAATTGGCCTCTATACATTGTTCCGGCCACCATAAGACCGAGGTCTAGCTGATAGATGCTCATGTTCAATAATTTTTGCGGTACATCGCCTTTAGCTATTTTGAGTGACAGTCCCTCAACAATTGCCGTCTTACCAACTCCTGGCTCACCTATGAATACTGGATTATTTTTTGATTTTCTAAGTAGTATTTGAATGCAACGGTTTATTTCGATATCTCGCCCTACGACTGGATCTATTTTGCCCTCTTTGGCCCTTTTAACCAAATTGATAGAGAAGTATTCTAGGGCTTTTTTGGGTACTTCTCTCGTCTTTGGCACAGATGGCATCTGAACCTGAGTAAATTCTCCGGCTTCTCCCATTCCATCTATATGAGACTGTGATCCATCCTGGATAAGGTCTTCTTTGACAAATTTTGCCGGCCCCTGTCGCCTTATCATTTCATCCATTTCCGACAGATCATCAAATATTCGGATCATTTGTGATTTAATTTGTTCCGGATCAACTCCAACTCTCTTGATTGCTTTGTAGCTACCAAACGTACTATCCGAAAGCAGAGCGATTAAGATATGTTCAACGTCAATATTGTAATGCTTGAATTCCATTGCAATATTAAATGCGAATTTCAATGCCGTTGTGGCATTTTGAGTTAGTTGGCTTGATTTAAGAGCCTTGTTAATACTGTTATCAAGATCGAGAATCAGCCTTATCTGATCCGGATTTACCGAGTATTCCTTTAAAACATCGTGCGAAAGAGTTCCTTCAATTTTTGCAACAGACAGTAATATCCTAGTAGTTGATATCGGCTTTTCACTTTCCTTGGCAATTTTCTGCGCCTCTTTTAGAACTAGGCGGGCTTGATTCGTAAATCTATCGAACGTGTCATCAATCATTATTACAGTAGCGTTTTTATTTTTTCTTCTTCTTTTCCTTGGCACTATCCTTCACGTCGTCCTCTGCATCTTCTTTGGGTTCATCCTTACTGTCTTCTTTTTTATCTTCGCTTGTTTCCTTTTTTTGTTTTTTCTTATCTTCTTGGTCGCCTTCTTTTACAAGGTCGATAGTCCATCCAGAGAGCTTGCTCGCTAAACGCACATTCTGACCCGCTCGTCCGATAGCAAGCGATAGCTGGTCCTCGCCAACCCATATCTTGACCCGATTCTCTTTTTTGATAAATTTCATTTTATCAATTTTCGCTGGCGACAATGAGTTCTTTATGTATGTTTCGATGTCATCGTCAAACAGAATAATGTCTATTTTTTCGTTTGGTATTTCAGTTAAGACAGACTGGACTCTGGTTCCTCTTTGTCCGACAACTGAGCCAACAGGGTCAAGACTGGGATCGTTTGATTTCACAGCAATCTTAGTTCTAGAACCAGCTTCACGAGCAATTCCAGCAATTTCGATTGAACCGGTTTCGATTTCTGGAACTTCTTGAGCAAATAAACCCTGAACAAACTCGGGAGTACTCCTCGAGACCAAAATTCTAGGTCCGCGATTTGTTTCTTCTACATCAGAAACCCATATCTTGATCCTTTGACCAGTGTAGTATCTTTCCTGAGGAATCTGGTCTTGGGGTATCATAATACCATTGATCTTACCGAGGTCGACGATAACATTTGGCCCTTCGAGTCTTTGAACCGTGCCATTGACAACCTTTTTCTCTTTACTCTTAAACTCATTATAGAGAACTTCTCTTTCAGCTTCTCTGAGTTTTTGAATAATCACTTGTTTGGCGGTTTGAGCTGCAACCCGACCGAAATCCGATTTCATCTCAAGCGGTATTTCGATGGTGTCGCCAACTTTAGCGTTTTTCTTAAGTTTTTGCGCTTGATCGATTAGAAGCTGCGATTCAGGATTAACTATCTCTTCATCATTTTCTTCGATAACAATATATGTTCTGAAAACTTTGATTGAATCAGCATTTGAGTCAATTTTAACTTTAATTGTTTGACCAGGCTTGCCGTAGTCTTTTCTGTATGCCGCCGCTAGCGCTGCTTCAACAGCTTCGATAATAACTTCCTCTGACAAGTTTTTCTCGTCAGCCATTTGTTTTATTGCAGAAAGAAATTCTCCAACTTGCATAATATACTCCTATATTTTTTGTTAAAAATTTAAGCGGCTATTGAGCCGCTTTAAATACATTCTATTCAAAATATTGCCATAAGTCAAGTACTTTTATCGGTATCTTTGTTAAATATAACCATTAAAGGAAAAACTATCGTTGCTTTTAAAATTCTCTTTAATCTCATGGGCTGAACAAACAGCCTAAATAGCCACTCAAGACCAATATTTCTCATTATTTTTGGAGCTCTTTTTGTTTTTCCAGAGACATAATCGAGCGTCCCGCCAACTCCAATAAATATAGCTGGTTTTAAAAGGCTCATATTGTTGGATATCCACACCTCCTGTTTTGGCGCACCTAGTGCAACAAACACAATATCACTGTTTGTCGCATTAATTTCGTTTATTAGTCCTTGGTCTATTTTGCTTTCGTTAATGTAATTGCCTTCATTAACTCCAACTATATGAAGACCTTTGTACTTTTTAATTAGATTTTTTGATGCAGCTGTACCAACGCCAATATCTGAGCCAAGTAAAAATATTCTATATCCTTTAGTTGCTGCACGGGAGCAAATATCATAAATCAAGTCTGATCCAGATATTCTACTTACTTCCTCGCGGTATTTTCTTTTTATAGCCCATTTTACACCCGTGCTGTCGATTGTATTTAAATTGCTAGCATTTAAAATATTCTTAAACTTGGTGTTTGACTGCGCCTCTACTATAAATTCATTATTGACTGTTGAAATACAAGCGCTTTTGTTTTGCGATATTTTGTCATCAAGTAGATCTAGAATGTCTTCAATGGAAGCACTCTCGACCCTAACCCCTAGGATTTTGTATTGTTTCATCTTATTTCTGCGCGAAATATCTCGCCTTTGTTTTCATAAATAAGTGATCGTCCCGAGTTTACGAAAACAACAGGACCGCTAGAGTCTTTTTCTAAAATATCATTTAAATTTGTACCGTCGATTTCTACAATCTTGAGCCTTCCCTCTGACGTAAAGGCAATATACCTTGGATCAGTGTACCAGCATAGTCCGAATACGTCTGACGCAAACCTTGTAACAAGAAAATCGTTCTGGTAAATTTCGCCACCGTTTGACCTTAGCTTGTTAGTGTCTGATAACTTCATAAGACTATTTTTATCAGAACCAAAATCAAACTTTTCTATTGCCGGATTTTCTTTGAATAAAATAACATCATTGAATACTTCCGCCTCACCAGGTGATAAGTCGATCGATCTTAGCCAGTCATGGTAACCAGATTTTGAAACCTTAATCTCGAAGCGACCGGGGCTAAGATTTCTTGACGTGATTCTGCCTTCTCCGACAAGTTCATTATTTAGATATATCTTCGCATCCTTTACGCCTGTTTGAATATCTATAAGGCCTGTTGCCGAAATGTTTTTTGAAGTAAAATCAATCTTATACCCTGATGCATAGGCGACAATAATAAATGCAATCGCAATAAATAAGACTGTCAGCAAGATGTAATTTAATATTTTCATGTCGTAACCTTTTATTGTTTCTTGGAGTATATTATACTACATATGGAGGATCAATGGCTAGATTTAGAATTGTTGGTGGAAAAAAGCTTAGAGGTGTTGCTAAAATAAGCGGATCTAAAAACGAAGCGCTTAAATTAATACCACTTTCTATTGTAATAAATAACAAACTTCTAGTTTCTAACGTCCCTAGAATAAAAGATATTTCATCAATGCTCGAAATTTTTGAGAGTATCGGTGGAAAATATAAATTTTATGGTAATACGCTTTCACTCGATGGACGTGCTGTAAACAAAACCAGAATTCCTACCAAATTAGCGGGCAAGCTGAGATCCTCAATTGTATTTCTAGGCCCACTTCTTGCACGTTTTGGGGAGGTTAGCTGCCCCCACCCTGGAGGGTGTGTAATAGGCTCGAGATCTATCGACACACATACAGATGCATTCCGTCAGCTTGGTGCAATTCTGACTATTGACGATTGCCGCTTTAATTTAAAGATGCATAAAAATTCTGGCGGAACTGTAGTTCTAAAGGAGAAAAGTGTAACCGCAACAGAAAACATAATTTTGTATGCCTGTTCTCTTGACTCGAAAATTGTACTGAAAAATTGCGCCATCGAACCTGAAATAATTCATCTATTAAAGACGATAAGAAGAGGTGGCGCTATGGTTAGGGGAATTGGTTCAAGGTTTTTAACAATTGAGGGAAAAGAGTTTTTAAAAATTAAAAACATTGAGGTTATTCCGGACAGAATTGAAGCTGGGACATTTGCAATCGCGCTTATTGCAACTGGCGGGAGTGGAAAAGTTACTCCTTTTCCCAAAAACGATCTTGCTCCTCTAGTGAATTTGCTTAAAAAATCTGGGGCGAAAATAAGCTTTAAGGGTAAGGACCTAATCGTTAAGGAAAGTCATAAAATATCTCCATTTTCTATCTCAACCTCGCCACATCCTGGCTTTCCAACTGATCTTCAGTCTCCGATGTCACTGATCGCTGCTATTGCAAAAGGAAAATCAAAAATATCAGAGAATTTATTTGAAAATAGGCTTGTTTATCTTCTTGAGCTAGAAAAAATGGGATTAAGTGTTACTATCGATGGGCCACACAAGGCAACTATTACTGGACCAGTAAAATTTCAAGCCAAAACAATAGACTCTTTGGACTTGAGATCTGGGATAACACTGCTAATTGCAGGAATTATGGCTCAAGGAGAGACAGTAATAAATAAGGCGGAAATTATAGATAGGGGCTATGAAAATGTCGAAAAGAAGTTTATCCGCCTTGGTGCAAAAATATATCGCGAGACCTAAATGAGTCAAAGAATTGGCATTGATCTTGGCACGTCGAATATAAGAATATATCTTCAGAGGAAGGGTGTGCTTGTAAATGAACCAAATGTTGTTGCGCTTAACGTTACGGGGCAGAATGTAGTTGATGTTGGAACTGATGCTAAAAAAATGCTGGGTAGAACCCCCGATGGATTAATTGCCTCATATCCCCTAAATGACGGGGTTATTGCAAGCTACAAGAATACTAAGCAAATGCTGCAAATATACTTGGGTAGAATTTTAGGACGAATTCGAATTTTTAAGCCAGAGATAATTGTTAATGTACCAATTGGAGCAACTTCAACGGAAAAAAAGGCGATTCTTGATGTAATGGAGAGTGTTGGCGCAAAAAAGGTTTATTTGGTTAAGTCACCACTTTCGGCCGCTCTTGGTGCCGGCATTGATATTTTTTCGTCAAGTGGAAATATGATTATCGATGTTGGTGGAGGCAAAACAGAAGTTGCAGTAATTTCACTTGGAGATATAGTTGCATTTTCTTCGGTAAGATACGGCGGAAAAAAATTTGATAGTGCAATATCTGATTTCATCAGAAAAAATCATTCTCTTATAATCGGTGAGCAAACCGCAGAATTTGCAAAAACTGAAATCGGCTCCGTTATTCCACAAAAGAAGTCATCGAAATATGAAATTTCGGGAAGCAATACTGTCACCGGTCTGCCTGAGAGCATTTTTATTGAGACCTCAGATATAATTGCGGCTATTAGACCGGTCTTAAACGAGATAATACTCGCAGTCAAACAAGTCTTGCAGAAGACACCGCCCGAGCTTTCATCTGATGTTATGGATAAGGGTATAGTTATTGCCGGAGGTGCTTCAATGCTTCGTGGTTTTGACGAGCTTTTAACCAAGGTTACCGGTGTGCCGTGCCAGATGGCGGAAGACCCGGAAAGATGCAGCATTGCTGGTATCGGTACAATAATTGAAAGTTTTCAGGAATATAAAGAGGTACTTCAATGGAAAGTAAACTAGAGCATAAAACTATTGTTGGAATTGACGCTAGCAGAAGCAACGTCAAGCAGCTAACGGGAACCGAGTATTACTCGCTCGAGATCATCAAGGAAATTACAAAAATTGATCATTTTAATTTTAGACTTTATTCGAAAACTCCAATCGAATACATAGATTATAAAAAATCGACAAATGTCACAAATAGAGTGATGAAATTCCCACGGTTGTGGAGCCAGGTACGGTTGTCTTTTGAGCTCTTCAGAAATCCTCCTGATGTTACTTTTTTTCCAGCACATACGATTCCCTTTTATCACGGCAAGAAAACCGTTGTTACCCTTCATGACGTTGGCTTCCGACACTTTCCAGAACTTTACACCCCTCTCGAACGTATATACCACAATTATTCTATGGGATTTTCCGTTAAACACGCAACGAGAATAATCACAATCTCTGAAGCGACGAAAAAGGATCTAATTAAGATATACAAGGCTGACCCAAAGAAGATCACAGTTATTTACCATGGATTTGACAAGAGCAAATACCGCCCTTTAAATTCCACCGATAAAACACCGGATTATATTAAAAAACTAGGGAAATATATTTATTTTATAGGAAGGCTTGAAGCTAAAAAAAATATCGTTAACCTTATAAAGGCATATAGTGATTATAGAAAAACAAGTAATGTTAACTTGAAGCTTGTCTTAGCTGGCAGACCAGGCTATCTCTATCAGGATATTGTATCTGAGATTAATAAGTGTGACCCCGCCATTCGCAAAGATATCGTAGAGCTTGGTTATGTTGATGATGAAAAAGCAACCACGCTGATGAGGATGGCAACGATTTTTGCCTTCCCAAGCAAGTTTGAAGGTTTTGGCATGCCTCTTGTTGAAGCAATGGCATCCGGAATACCAATTGTCGCCTCAAATACCACCTCGATACCCGAAATTGTAGATAACTGCGCCCTGCTCAGTGACCCAGATGATTTTCTATCTATTTCAAAAAACATTAAAGCTATTGCCGAAAACTCAAGTATAGCCAACGATTGTATCGAAAAAGGCCTTAACCGTGCGAAGATATTTGATTGGAAACAATGCGCTCACAACACGATGGCTGTTATAAAAGAGGCGGCGCAAATCTCTACTGAATAGAGCTAAGCTCTGAGATCACCACAAGCCTATTTATATTGGTTCCAACCGGCCAGCAGGTCATCAAGGACAAAACTTCTTTATTCGTATTATTCAAAACACTAACATCATCCGGGGAAACTATCTTCTTTTCTGTGACGGTATAGTTATAGTTTGTACCGTTTTTGTCAATCACTATTTTGTCGCCTTTATTTAATTTATCTAGAAGCGCAAACACATCATTATAATCACTTCTTATCCAAAAATAATTTGAGGAATGTCCGACAATAAATACATTTCCGCCAGCGCCCGGCAAAGACGTCCCCTTGTAATGAGCTACACCGTCTTTAAGTGTTTTTAATATCTGATCTTCCTCAACATTCCATATAATACTTGCTCTCACACCAATTCTATCAATATAGATTTCACTCGTATTATCACTAATTCCACTTTCAGCCCCAGATGGCTGCGAACTTATAGATGTTGACGATTGGCCTGGTTGGGGAGATACCGAAGTCTGTCCTAGCGGTAGCGAAACTTGTCGTGTTCTTTGGCTTCTCGCTCTCGCTGCACCCGGAATCGGTTTTCCGAGATACTCCGTATAATATGAATACTGGAATTTCTTTAGATAAGGCGGTGAATTAATAAGCAAAAATATTATAAATCCGCTAAATCCAGCCGAAGCAACAATTTTCAAAATCCAATTGATTTTTGAAAAGCTTGCTTTCTTTTGATGATGATTCTGAAGCTTCTGCTTATCTTCTTTAATATTTCTAATATTTGTCCTAATTTCGTCAATATTACCCTTTTTGGTATCGATTTTTTTTATCTTAATATTCTCTTGTTTATCTTTTTCATTTTCATCTATATCTGAAAATCCCCTCCAGCCCTCGTTTGGACCAAGATCTATGTCATCGGGGTCAAATAGACTCTTTAGATCATCTTCAGATATTTTCATTTTTAATATATTTATCTTTAATATATTCGATTGCTGCATCCTTATCGCTTAGCTCTCCTGCGATATATTTATCGCTAACATCCTCGATAATGACTTCTACGACTTTCGAGGGTTCAATGCCTAGCTTTACAATATCGTCTCCCGAAACAATATTCTTTTGTTTTTCGACGTTTTTCGTTTTCCAGCTGATAGCGTTTTCCAGATCTTGTTTTAATTTCTGAACCAAGCTTGTATTAACCGGATATGTACCTTGTGCATCAGCATTGGCTACTTTGATTAAATCTGGAAAGCGAGGATCTAAAACAAAATTCAATCTTTTCGACGGTCTCATCTTATCTATGTCACCAATTTTCATGTGGTTTCCTATAAGCCACGATATGGTTTCTTTCTCGATGTTCGAGAACTTTAAACGATTCATAATTTCAATACTTAGCTTAGCTGATTCTTTGGCATGATCATGAAAAATAATCCTCTCCCCTTCTCTGATCAATGTCTGTGGCTTTGCAATATCGTGTAACAAGACTGCCCAGGCGACATGTTCAGAAGCATCTTCTGATAGCGACTTGAGCGCCAAGTATGTATGGGTAAACACATCCCCTTCATGATGATACTCTATAGGTTGCGGAACACCCTTTAATAATTCAATCTCCGGCAGTAAATATTTAAGAATTCCGCTTTCCGATAGCTCAACTAACCCTATGTGTCTAAAGGGCGATGATAATATTTTCTTCAACTCATCGCGTAGCCTCTCTTTGGAAACATTTTTTATATATGCCGCGCTTTTTCTTATCGCTTCAAAAGTATTTGCTCCATACTGGAAACCCAAGGTTATTTTAAACCTAATCGCTCTAACCAACCTGAGAGAGTCTTCGTCAATTCTCTCTTGAGCATCACCGATAAAGTTTATAACTCTTTTCTTGACATCTTCCTCTCCACCAACATAGTCAATAAACTTATTTTTAATCGGATCATAAAATATCCCGTTGATTGTGAAATCTCTTCGCAGTGCATCTGATTTTGCATCAGAAAAAACGACCTTTGACGGTCTCCTGTTATCTTCGTAACTGTCTTCCGATCTAAAAGTAGCAACTTCAAAGTTAGTATTGTCAATATTTACCAAGATAATACCGAACTGTTTTCCTATTGGGTAGTTTTTTGGAAATAAATTTTCAATTTGTTCTGGATGAGCAGATGAGACAATGTCGATATCTTTTGGGCTTTTATTCAAAAGCAAGTCCCTTACGGCACCACCCGCAAAATATGCCTCAAAACCATTGTCTTGGAGTTTTTTTACAATATCTTTTGCTTTGTTTCTCATAAAATATTTTATGGTGGACCTAGGCAGAATCGAACTGCCGTCTCCGCAATGCGAATGCGGTGTTCTACCGCTAAACTATAGGCCCGAACCAGTTATCATTCTACCTTTACTTGGCTAATTTCTCAAGGTATACTGATTCCATGCAAATTAC
>Ga0172380_10000157_pt1 | contig 145625 bp, 131 predicted proteins | sample Leawe162metaG_FD_119747 | JGI IMG/M metagenome (GOLD analysis project Ga0172380, IMG submission 119747) | Leachate microbial communities from a municipal landfill in Southern Ontario, Canada - Leachate well 162 metaG | ecosystem: Engineered > Solid waste > Landfill > Unclassified | place...
GCACGATACCGTGCATGTCTGGCAGCCAATACACTTGTCCAGATTGATCACCATCGCCTGCTGTCGTCCCGTCGTCATTTCTCTCTCCTCTCCTCACTCCGGCTCGTCCGTCCGTCCATGTCGTTCTTCCTATCGAATAAAACTCGACCACTCCTGCTGAAACTAACTAAACCATAGCCGAAGCATATCACGAAGTCAACCGATCGGTAAATACTCACCCGTCCGGTTAACTATGCGCCGGCACTGCATCCTCCGGGGTTCTCATCGTAGAACCTCCTGCGAATATTTATGCCCTATTGGCTCAGTGAATCATCGAGGACACCGCGGTCCTGAATCAGAAAGTCGCAGACGGGCGTTCGTCGCTGACGAGGACGCCATCAACGAACTTGGGCCAAGCAAAACTTCGGATCTGCGCTGTAGTTAGCGAAGTAAAGCGGATGCTGCCTGCACGCTATTTTGCCCTGCCGGGCGATTGCGGGACGAAACTTATCCAGGCCCCGCTTTCGATGGTTTTGGGTCCCACCTTGCGGCCTTGATACAGAATCTCGATGCCTCGGCCTTCGACGACTCGAAATATTTCGTTTTCTGCAATCTCAATGCTGACTTTCTTGCCTTGAGAAACTTCGATGCGCGTGCCATCGGCGGGGTCCTGGCGTTTTTTCTTCAACAGAACGGATGGTTCTTTGGTAATCAGCCAAAAAAAGCCCGCCGGCTTAGCGGGATTCACCCCTTGTACAATCACCACCTTTCCCGGATGCATTTCGGCACGATCCGATGGCAAGGTTTGATCCACGTTGCCGGTTTCCGCATCTTTCCCTGCTGCAAGAGAATGAACGGCCTCTCCGTTAGAGGCCATCGGTATGCCCGCCTGCGCCCCCTCGCTTCCCGCGACTGCCGATTTCGCCTGCGAAGCTTCTGTTATGGAAGAATCCGCCTTGAGCGTCAAATTATCCGCTGGTGGCGTAATCGCAACCGGGTTTTGTCCCACCCACACGATGACGAACACAGCCACGGACAGTATTGCAACACTGCCGAGTTTGAACCCTCTCCCAAAACGTTGCGCAAGCTTTGCCCCATTGGTGTTTGGCAAGGCGTATTCATTGATTGGTTCCGGTGCCGGAATATGCTGTTCCCGCCCCAGGCGATCGCTGTCCATTAATCCGGTCGGCATCAATGCTCCTTCAATGACGCCGCCCTCATGGATTTCAATTTCCTTGTAATAGACATCCCCGACGACACATGCGCCCTGCTGAACCTGAATGGACTGCGATGAATGCACCGGGCCGGCAACACGGCCTTTGACGACGATGTGAGGGACTTTGATCGTACCAGAAACGTTTCCCGAAATATCCGCGACAATCGTTCCATTGGGGTCAACGTCGCATGAGACGTCGCCAAGCACATCCCCCTGAACGCGTAAAACACCGCTGAAAGCAATATTGCCCTTCACGCGCATGCCGGCACCGATCATGGTATCGGTGCGATTCTGCGAATGACTTGCGCTGTTGGTCTTTCCAGACAAGGGTCTCGACTCTATTACGAGGTTTCAATAGACAATGATCAACTATAAACCACTCAAGATAACCTATTCAATAATTTGAACAAGTGACGAAATGGTCGGGAGAGGTCAAAAGACGTTCATGGTTTTTCATCAATTGATCAGTTTGTCGCCTTTGTATTCGGACGAACGGTAGTGGGCAAGCATTTCCTTGAGGGTCTCCATGCCATCTCCCTTGAATTTGGTGAAATTCAGTCCGAGCCGAAAGCACGAGAGAGCACCCGAATAGACCGAATAGACTTGGCGTGCCTGGATTTCAATGATCTTACTGCTTCCGTCCTTGATTAAGGGCGGCGGAGCGAGTAGCACCGTGACTGGCGCCTCGGTATAGACGTTATTGTCGGCAAGCATGGCCGTACCGCTCATGGAAAGGTCGAATGTCCAGCCGTGGAAGATAGGTTTGCCTTCAGCGCCATCGAAAACGAGGGCCATTTTCCATCGCACCATATAGCGTGGTGATGCTCTGTGCCCCGCGTTGCCCATTTTCCGCAAGTGGGCCGCACCCAGTTTGACAATGGGCGCCTGTATAGGTATCCCGCCTACTGCAACAGGCTTCTCCGGCCCGTTCGGTTTTTCTTGGATGACCGGATCCATTTCCGCCAACTGGTCGGCTTGCTCTTGTGCGGGGCCGGATTGAAGGTTGGGATCGGCCGTGTCGGTGCTTGAAATGTCTGGGGCAATAGGCATCTGAAGTTTCTTTACTGTCTCCACTGCGGTCAGGCCGCCCACCGTCACTGCCGGGACGCAGGACGTCCCCTGCAAGCCCGCCCCGTTAAAGGGTTCTGCTCCGGCGCTACCAACCTAATCGCTTAGATGACATCGTTGCGCCCCTCTTCGAGGGCATAATTTCGAATCATCGTCGTCAGGTCGAGTTCATCCTGAATCATCGCTGCCAGTTCCTCTTCAACCTGCAGCAGCACTTGCGTTATCGGCTGCTCGCCATTTAATGCAGAGTCGACTTGCTTGCGTATCGATTCCAGTTTGGCCAGATCAATCATGCTTGCGTCTCCTGTTGCAAGGTCGTACCGAAAACAACGAGCATCAACCTGTCTGCCGGGACTGCCATGGCCTGGACGCCGCCGCCATCGTCGGCGCCCCCAGGATGGCTTCCGCTATTTTCCCTTCATGCCACCCCACCATGCGGGATAAGTCCACATATCCACATATCCACATAGGATTTATCGATAATTATCGTGATCCGTGGGTAATCTGTATCTAAGGATTGGATGAATTTCGCTCAGGATATCCTGAGAGGATTTTGGAACGACTTTCCTGCGGTTATCTGCGGCGCATACCAAGGCGAGGTAATTTCCGTTGGTCATTTTCGCGCCAGAGTGAATTTGGAATTGAACCCCAACTACACGGCCAGGTTGCCGAATTGCCCCCGGCAAGAGGAACGGCATGAAATATAATCGGGCGCATGCCAAGCTCCGCCCAAAAAAAATCCGGAATACCGGGCCCCAAGCCGCCTAAACAAACTGCGCCGATACTGGACATCGCCAGCCTCGGCCAGGTATTCACTCCGCCGGCCATTGTCGAACGTATGCTCGGGCTGATGCGCAACCAGGGCCGCGTGCTCGATCCGGCCTGCGGCGATGGCGCATTCTCGCAGCGGCTGGTTGCACAACAGCGAAAAGTCGTGGCGATCGAAATCGACCCGCGTTTTTGCCCGACAGGCGCGCTCAATCTGGATTTTTTTGCCTACCCGGAATCGAACAAGTTCGACACCATCATCGGCAACCCTCCTTACGTCAAGGCGCGCGACATCCACCCGAACACCGCGTTACGCCTGAGTTCCGGCCTGCAGAATGGGCATGCCAACCTGTATTACCACTTCATTGAAAAATGCGTGCACCATCTCAAGCATGATGGCGAGCTGATATTCATCACCCCCAGGGATTTCCTCAAGGCCACCGGTGCGGCGAAACTCAACACCTGGCTCTATGACCAGGGCAGCTTCACCGACATGATCGAACTGGGCGACGCGAAAATCTTCGACGGCGCCCTCCCAAACTGCATCATCTGGCGCTACGAAAAGGGCAATTTACGACACCGCCTGGCGGATGGCAGACACATGCGGTTGGTCGGCGGCCAGTTGACATTTACCCATGGCATTTACAGCGTGCCTCTGTCCAGCGTGTTCAGCGTCAAGGTCGGCGCAGTCTCGGGCGCCGACGCGATTTACACCCACGCCGAACTCGGCAACGCCGACTTCGTCTGCTCGCACACCGCACAGACAGGAGAGCGGCGGCGTATGATCTTCCCGGACAAGCGGGTCAACTCGGCCGAACTGATCTCCTACCTGGAACAATTCAAGCCACGCCTGCTGGCCAGGCGCGTGGCCAACTTTGACGAATCCAACTGGTGGCGCTGGGGTCGTCTGCACCATGTCTCGGATGCGCCGCGCATCTATGTCAACGGCAAGACGCGCAACCCGCGGCCGTTTTTCCTGAACGACTGCAACAACTACGACGGCGCGGTGTTGGCGCTGTTTCCCCATCGCCATGAGGTCGTCCTCAAGCAAATGGTCGAACAGCTCAATGAAGTCGACTGGGCCGAACTAGGCTTCGTTTGCGATGGCCGCTTCCTGTTTTCCCAGCGCAGTCTGGAGCAAACGCTATTGCCCGAGGATTTCGCCGCCTGCGCGAAAGCGTAATCGGCAAAGACCACGGCTGGTGTAAGATGGATTTCGATTAAAGCACAGCCAGACTATGGTTCCTCACCTGACCACCGCACTCACCGGGCCTCTCCTCGAACTCGAGCGCCGTTTCCTGGACGGCGATACCGACATCGAGCAATGGATGCGATCGCAGTGGCTGGAGCATACGCCGCCGTTTTATACCTCGGTGGATCTGCGCAACGCCGGCTTCAAGCTGGCGCCGGTCGATACCAACCTGTTTCCGGGCGGCTTCAACAACCTCAACCCGGCTTTCCTGCCGCTGTGCGTGCAGGCGACCATGGCGGCAATCGAGAAAATCTGCCCGGAAGCCAAAAATCTGCTGCTGGTGCCGGAAAACCACACGCGCAACCTGTTCTACCTTCAGAATGTGGCGCGTCTGGCCTATATCCTTCACCATGCCGGCCTGAATGTGCGCATCGGCTCGCTGCTTCCGGAAATCACCGCGTCCACCTCGATCGATCTGCCCGACGGTCAGCAATTGACGCTGGAGCCGCTTCGGCGCCTCGGCCCGAACGGCCGCCGGCTCGGCCTCGAAGATTTCGACCCCTGCGCGATCCTGCTGAATAACGATCTCTCCGCCGGCGTTCCGCAGATGCTGCAAGGGCTTCACGAGCAATACCTGATACCGCCGCTCCACGCCGGCTGGCACAAGCGCCGCAAGTCGCAACATTTTGCCGCCTACAACGAAGTCGCCAACAGCTTCGCCACGGCCATCGGCATCGATCCGTGGCTCATCAACCCGGCGTTCGAGGTGTGCGGCGCAATCGATTTCCACGAACGCACCGGCGAGGAATGCCTGGCCGCCAATGTCGACACGCTGCTGTTCCGCATCCGTGCCAAATATCGGGAATACGGTGTGACCGAAGACCCTTTCGTCATCGTCAAGGCCGACGCCGGCACTTATGGCATGGGCATCATGACGGTGAAGGACGCGAGCGAAGTGAGAAGCCTCAACCGCAAACAGCGCAACAAGATGGCGGTGGGCAAGGAAGGCATGCAGGTGAGCGAAGTCATCATCCAGGAGGGGGTGCACAGCTTCGAGACGGTCAACGAGGGCGTTGCCGAACCGGTGGTGTACATGATCGACCGCTATGTGGTCGGCGGCTTCTACCGCATCAATACCACTCGCGGCCGCAACGAGAACCTCAACGCACCCGGCATGAGCTTCAAGCCGCTCGCCTTCGACACCGCCTGCTACCTGCCCGACCCAGGCGGAGAACCGGATTCGCCGCCCAATCGCTTTTATGCCTATGGCGTAGTGGCGCGCCTGGCCATGCTCGCCGCTGCGCTGGAACTGGAACGCGGCGCCCCCGAGACAACATGAAATTCGCTTTCATCCTCGACCCGCTGGAATCGCTGAAAGCCTACAAGGACTCCAGCGTCGCGATGATGCGCGAGGCGCAGCGGCGCGGTCATGAGGTGCATGCCATCATGCGCACGGCGCTGACCTGGCGCGATTCGACTGTCAGCGCCGCCGCCACGCGCCTGCTGTTCGACAACAAGCACACCGACCACGGCCCGTGGTGCGCGGAACAGGGACGCGAGTACCAGCCGCTCAAGGCTTTCGATGCCGTACTGATGCGCCAGGACCCGCCCTTCGACATCGAATACATCACCGCCACGTGGCTGCTGGAGCGCGCCGAAGCCGAGGGTGCGCGCATTTTCAACCGGCCGCGGGCAATTCGCGACCATAACGAAAAAATCGCCATCACCGAGTTCCCGCAATTCACCGCAACGACCCTGGTGGCGCGGGATGCGGCCGACCTTAACGCCTTCATCGACGAGCTCGGCGATGTGATTCTGAAGCCGCTCGACGGCATGGGCGGCAGTTCGATCTTCCGGGTGCGGCATGACGACCCGAACCGCAATGTCATCATGGAAACGCTGACCTCGCACGGCCAGCGTACCATCATGGTGCAGCGCTATCTGCCGCAGATTGCGCAAGGAGACAAACGCGTCCTGCTGATTGCGGGAAGACCCGTGCCGTATTGTCTGGCTCGCATCCCCAGACCTGGCGAGAGCCGCGGCAATCTCGCCGCCGGCGGCACCGGGGTGGCACAGCGGCTTTCGTCGCGCGACCGGGAAATTGCCGAGGCCCTCGGACCCATCCTGGCCACGCGCGGGCTGTTGCTGGTCGGACTCGACATCATCGGCGACTGCCTCACCGAGATCAATGTCACCAGCCCCACCTGCTTCGTAGAGATCGCCCGGCAAAGCGGCTGCGACGTCGCTGCGCTGTTTATCGATGCGCTGGAGCGGGAGTGCGCCGGCTCTTGAGCTTCCCCGGTTTTTCGCCTCACCGGCCCGACAACACCGCGCATCCAAGGTTACAATAGAGCGCTCCTGGCCGATGCCCGCATTGACATGATCGGATTGTTCCTCATCACCCACAGCACGCTTGGCGAATCGCTGATCCAGTGCGCCTGCCATGTGCTCAACCAGCGCCCACAGCAGATTGTCCAGCTCGGGGTCACGGCCCAGGACGATCCGTTCGATGTCTTGCCATTGGCGCGCGCGATGCTGAAACTGGTGGATAACGGTGCGGGCGTGCTGATTCTGACCGACATATTTGGCGGGACGCCGTCCAACATCGCCCTGAAGCTGCTGCAACCGAGCCGCATCGAAGGCGTCGCCGGAGTCAATCTGCCGATGCTGCTGCGTGCCCTGAACTACCGAGAGAAGGACATGAAAGTCCTGCTCACCAAGACCATCAGCGGTGGTCGCGATGGCGTCCTGAATATGCTCAAACACTGACCGATATGCCAAAGATTGAAACCGAGATCGTCAACAAGCTGGGACTGCATGCACGCGCCTCGGCCAAGCTAACCCAACTCGCCAGCAGTTTTCCCTGCGAAGTGTGGATGGAGCGCAACCAGCGCCGCATCAATGCAAAAAGCATCATGGGCGTGATGATGCTGGCCGCCAGCAAAGGAGCGAAACTCACCCTGGAAGCCGAAGGGGAGCGCGCCGAAGATGCCTTGCAGGCGCTGCTGGCGCTGATCGCCAACAAGTTCGGGGAAAGCGAATGAGTTTCACCCTGCACGGTCTAGCCGTGGCATCGGGCATCGCCATCGGCCATGCCCATCTGGTCTCGCACGCATTGATGGAAGTGGCGCAATACCAGCTGCGCGAACGGGATATCGAAACCGAAGTGGCACGTTTCGGCGCCGCGCTGGCCACGGTGGAAACCGAACTGGTGCTGCTGAAAACCGAAGCCGAAGCCTCTCCCGGCGCAGCGGCCGAACTGTCCGCTTTCGTCGATCTGCAATCGATGTTCCTTGCCGATCCGCTGCTGGCAGAAGCCCCCTGCGAGATGATCCGGACGCGGCGCTGCAACGCCGAATGGGCACTGGTGCAGCAGATGGAGTTGCTGGTGGCGCAATTCGACGAAATGGAGGACACCTATCTGCGCGAGCGCAAGCAGGATATCGTCCAGGTGGTCGAACGTATCCTCAAGGTGCTGCTCGGCAAGTCGCGCAAGATCACTCGGCGCAAAGGTGCCGGCGACGACGATCTGATCATCGTCGCCCACGATCTGTCGCCGGCCGACACCATTCAGTTCAAGTCCTTGAAGATCGGCGGCTTCGTCACCGACCTCGGCGGCGCCACTTCGCATACCGCCATCGTGGCCCGCAGCCTGGCCATTCCGGCGGTGGTCGGCCTGCACCACGCGCGGCCGCTGCTGCGCGACAACGACCTGCTGATCGTCGACGGCACGCGCGGCGTGCTGATCGTCGATCCGGACGAGCGGGTGCTGGACGAATACCGGCTGCGCAAGAGCGCGCTGGAACTGGAACGCAGCAAACTCAAGCGGCTCAAGACGGCGCGTGCGGCCACCCTCGACTACGTGGACATCTCGCTGGTCGCCAACATCGAACTGCCGCAGGATATCGACAAGGTCAGGGAGGTCGATGCGGACGGCATAGGTTTGTTCCGTACCGAATTTCTCTTCATGAACCGCGATCAGCTGCCCGACGAAGACGAGCAGTTCGAGGCCTATCGCTCGGTGGTAAAGGCCTTGCCAGGCAAGCCGGTGACCATCCGATCCCTCGATACCGGCGCCGACAAGCAAACGCGCGTCATGCGCGGCCTGGATCGGCAGGAACCGAATCCGGCGCTGGGTTTGCGTGCGATCCGCTATTGCCTGGCCGAACCGCAGATATTCCTGGCCCAGCTGCGCGCAATCCTGCGCGCCTCGCACTACGGCCAGATACACCTGTTGATTCCGATGCTGGCCCACGCCCACGAAATCCAGCAGTCGCTGGCGATGATCGAGCAGGCCAAGGCGCAGTTGCGCGAGAGCCGGACAAAGTTCGACGAGAACATGCAGATCGGCGGCATGATCGAGATCCCGGCGGCGGCCCTGGCCCTGGGACCGTTCCTGAAGCAATTGAACTTCCTTTCGATCGGCACCAACGATTTGATCCAATACACCCTGGCGATCGACCGTACCGACGAAGCGGTAGCCCACCTATACGACCCGTTGCATCCGGCAGTGCTGCGCCTGGTGGCGCAGACCATTCAACGCGGCACGCTGGCCGGCCTGCCGGTCACGGTATGCGGCGAGATGGCCGGCGATGCCGGCATGACCCGGCTGTTGCTGGGAATGGGGCTGCGCCAGTTCTCGATGCACCCGTCGCAACTGCTCGAAGTCAAACAGCAAATCCTGCGCAGCGATGTCTCGCGGCTGCGGCCCAAGGTGACCCGCCTGCTGCGTTACGACGATGCGGCGCGAGTGCGGGAACAGCTTGCCCTATTGGACGAGTGAACCGGGCTTTTCCCAACCCCCGACACGGCTGACGGCATCGCGCCAGCGTGTCATGCGTGTCGCCGCCTCGTCTCTGGACATGTGCGGTTCAAAACTGCGATCCAGTTGCCAGGCGGATTCCAGCGCCGCCACGCCGGACCAGACGCCGGCGCTAAGACCGGCCAGGTGGGCAACGCCGAGGGCCGTGGTCTCGAAGGTCCTGGGACGTACGACCGGGATGCCGAGCAGGTCTGCCTGGAATTGCAGCAGCATGTCATTGGCGGCAGCACCGCCATCCACGCGCAGTTCCGTCACCACCCCGGAGGCATCCGCCTGCATCGCGGCAAGCAGTTCGGCGGACTGGAAGGCGATCGACTCCAGTGCCGCACGGGCAATGTGCGCGCCGCTGGTGGCGCGATTCAATCCGAGCAGGCCGCCGCGCGCGTAAGGATCCCAGTAGGGTGCGCCGAGACCGGTGAACGCGGGCACGAACACCACGCCGCCGCTATCCGATACGGACCCGGCCAGCGCCGTTACCTCCGCCGAATTGGCTATCAGGCCAAGACCGTCGCGCAACCACTGCACCACCGCCCCACCGATGAAGACGCTGCCTTCGAGGGCATAGCGCGGCGTCGCATCCGGCTGCGCCGCGGCGGTGGTGATCAGACCGTGGGTAGATTCGCCGGCTTGGCTGCCGGTGGCGAGCAGCATGAAACAACCCGTGCCATAGGTGTTCTTGGCCATGCCCGAACGATGGCAGGCCTGACCGAACAGCGCCGCCTGCTGGTCGCCGGCGATGCCGCCGATCATCACCGGCACACCGAAAACAGCCTGCTCAGTCATGCCGTAATTCCAGGCCGATGGGTGCACCTGCGGCAGCATGGCGCCGGGGATGCGCAGCAATGCCAGCAGATCGTCGTCCCAGGCGTTGCGATGGATATCGTAGAGCAAGGTACGCGAAGCGTTGCTGACATCGGTGACATGCAGCCGGCCGCCGCTGAGCTGCCACGCGAGCCAGCTGTCGACGGTGCCGAAGGCCAGTTCGCCGGCCTCCGCCCCTGCCCGTGCGCCGGGTACGTGGTCGAGCAGCCAGGCGAGCTTGCTGGCGGAGAAATACGGATCGAGCGTGAGGCCGGTGCGTTGCCGGAACAGGCTTGCGTGGCCGGCCGCCTGGAGTTCATCGCACAGCGCCGCGCCGCGTCTATCCTGCCAGACGATGGCGTTGTAGATCGGCCGGCCAGAGGCGCGCTCCCAGACCAGTGTCGTCTCGCGCTGGTTGGCGATGCCCAGCGCGGCCAGATCCTTTGCCGCGATACCGGCCTTGTTCAGCGCCTCGCGTGCCGTGTCGAGCTGGGTTTGCCAGATGTCGTAGGGATCGTGCTCGACCCAACCGGAGCGGGGAAATATCTGGCGGAACTCGCGCTGTGCGACGGCGCGAACACGGCTGTCGTCGTCGAAGACGATGGCTCGAGAACTGGTGGTGCCCTGGTCGAGAGCGAGGAGATAAGCCATCTTGTCCCTCCTTTATGGCTGGCGACGACGATCCGCCAGCCAGCGTTCGAGTATTGCCGCATCCGTCAAGCCAACACGCAGGCCCAGCTTGGTGCGGCGCCAGAGAATGTCGTCGCTGCTGCGAGCCCATTCCTCTCGCACCAGGTAGTCGATTTCCCGCGCATACAGTGTCGGCAGGACTTCCTCGCCGAGATCGGCCAACGTGGCGGCATTGCCGATGATTTCGGCGCTGCGCGTGCCGTAGGTGCGCGCCCAGCGCCGGGCAAGCGGTACCGGCAGCCAAGGGTGGTTGCGTGTCAGGCGTGCCTGATATTCCCTCAGGCCGCCCGCAGGCAGGTCGCCTCCGGGCAACACCGCCCCGCCGGTCCACTGCCGCTGCGCCAGCCCGAGCAAGGCTTGCACCCGGTCGACGGCCTCCTCGGCGAGACGGCGGTAGGTCGTCAGTTTGCCGCCGAACACCGACAACAGCGGTGCTCCATCGGCATCCAGTTCGAGCGCATAGTCGCGCGTGACGCTCGCGGGATCGCCGGTCTCGTCGTCGAGCAGCGGGCGCACGCCGGAATACTGCCAGACCACGTCGGCGGGGGCAATGCGACGCCTGAAATAGCGGTTGGCCATGGCGCAGAGATAGACGATCTCGTCTTCCGAAATACCGACCCGATCCGGATCGTCGTGGAATTCCAGCTCGGTGGTGCCGATCAAGGTGAAGTCGTCCTCGAACGGAATGGCGAAAACGATGCGGCGATCCGGATTCTGGAAAATGTAGGCGTAGTCGTGCTCGAACTGGCGCGGCACGACGATGTGGCTGCCCTTCACCAGGCGCACCGACTTTTCTGCCCCCAAGCCCACGACCTCGTCGAGAAACCGGCCGACCCACGGGCCGGCGGCATTCACCAGTATGCGCACGACGACTGCCTGGGTTTCGCCCTGTTCGTCCACCAGTTGCGCGTGCCACAGGCCTTGCTCCCGCCGCGCAGACACGCAACGCGTATGGATGCGCACATCGGCACCGCGCCGGCGCGCATCGACCGCATTCAGCACGACCAGCCGGGCGTCCTGCACCCAGCCGTCGGAATACATGAAACCGCGCCGGAAACGCGCATCCAGCGGGGCACCGGCCGGATGGCGGCGGAGATTGACGCCGCTCGAACCGGGCAACAGGTCGTGCCGTGCCAGGTGATCGTAGAGGAACAGGCCGATGCGAATCATCCAGGCTGGCCGCAGATGGGCATCGTGCGGCATGACAAAGCGCAGCGGCCAGGCGATGTGGGGGGCGGCACGCAGCAGGACTTCGCGTTCCTCGAGCGCCTTGCGAACCAGGCCGAATTCATAGTGTTCGAGGTAGCGCAGTCCGCCGTGGATCAGCTTGGTGCTGGCCGAAGAGGTGTGCGAGCCAAGATCGTCCTTTTCGCAGAGCAGCACCGACAAGCCGCGCCCCGCCGCGTCCCTGGCGATGCCGACGCCGTTGATGCCGCCGCCGACCACCAAGATGTCGCAGGGTTGTGTCACCGCACCATGTGTCGCGATATTCATTTTCAATCAATTTAATTTGTTGAAGGGCATTATGCAAGCCGGATGCGCCGCCCATGCGGATGTCAGGCGGATTGACTTTTGCCGGGCCGCACGGTAGTTTCCCATCTGCGGCGCCGACTTGACTCAGCTTGCGGGCGCTTAACAAATACGGCTAAAGCGAGGGTGGCAAATCTACAGGCCCGATCCGCATGAGCCGGTCGGGTTTTTTATTGGATAAAAGAAGTGAATACGAAAACCGGCAGTGTAGGCATCGTCGCGGCACAGTCTGCGCATTTCGGCGCGCCGCTCGAATTGCGCAGCGGTGCCGTCGTGCCGGCCTACGACCTGGTCTTTGAAACTTACGGCACGCTCAATGCCGCCAAGTCGAATGCCATCCTGGTCTGCCATGCGCTGTCCGGCCATCACCATGTCGCCGGCCTTTATGCCGACCAGCCAAAGTCTCTCGGCTGGTGGGACAACCTCGTCGGCCCCGGCCGGCCGCTCGACACCGAGCGGTTTTTCATCGTCGGCGTGAATAATCTCGGCGGCTGCCACGGCTCGACCGGACCGTCCTCGCCGAACCCGGCCACCGGCAAACCCTGGGGCGCCGATTTTCCGATGGTAACGGTGGATGACTGGGTTCAGGCGCAAGCGCGCCTGGCCGATCATCTCGGTATCGACAGCTGGGCGGCGGTGATCGGCGGCAGCCTCGGCGGCATGCAGGCGCTGCAATGGACGATCGACCAGCCTGCCCGCATCCGCCATGCGCTCGTCATCGCCGCAGCATCCAAGCTGACGGCGCAGAACATCGCCTTCAACGATGTCGCTCGCCAAGCCATCCTCACCGACCCGGATTTTCACGGCGGACATTTCTACGAGCACTCGGTGGTGCCTCGACGCGGCTTGCGGCTGGCCCGCATGCTCGGCCACATCACCTATCTGTCCGACGACCAGATGGGGGAGAAGTTCGGCCGCATGCTGCGCGGCGACGACTTCGGCTTCGGTTATGGCGTCGAGTTCGAGATCGAATCCTACCTGCGTGCCCAAGGCGACAAATTTGCCGGCTTTTTCGACGCCAACACCTATCTGCTGATGACCAAAGCGCTCGACTACTTCGATCCGGCGCATCGCTACGACGGCGATCTGGCCGCTGCGCTTGCGTCGGCGCAGGCCAAGTTCCTGGTGGTGGCGTTCTCTACCGACTGGCGCTTCGCGCCCTCGCGTTCGCGCGAGATCGTCAACGCGCTGCTGAAGAACGACCAGGACGTCAGCTACGCCGAAATCACCTGCAACTTCGGCCACGATTCCTTCCTGCTCGAAGAACCCCAGTACCACGCGGTCCTGAGCGCCTATCTGGGGAGGATCAAGCTATGAACCGGAGGCTCGACCGGCCCGACTTCGAGGTCATCGCCGGCTGGGTGCAACCCGGCGAGCGCGTGCTCGACCTCGGCTGCGGCGACGGCACCCTGCTCAAGCTGCTGATCGAGACCCGCGGCGTGCGAGGCTATGGCGTCGACATCGACGATGCCAATGTGCTGGCGGCCATCGGCAATGGAGTGAATGTGATCCAGAGCAACCTCGATGCGGGGCTGGCCGGTTTTGTCGATGGCGCTTTCGATCATGTGGTGCTGTCGCGCACGCTGCAAACCGTCCACCACACCCAAGAGATACTCGCCGCGATGTTGCGCGTCGGCCGCGAGGCGGTGGTTTCCTTCCCCAACTTCGGCTACTGGAAAAACCGCGCGGCGGTGCTCGGCGGACGCATGCCGGTATCCGAAGACCTGCCCTACCAGTGGTACGACACGCCCAACGTGCGCTTCTTCACCATGCTGGATTTCGAGGATCTGTGCGCCAAGATGAAGATTCTCGTGCGCGAGCGGCAGGTGCTCGACGAACAAGGCAAACAGGTGAACGAGGAACACAACTTCCTGGGCAGCCTGGCCGTGTATCGCATCACGCGAGGCTGACGGATTGGCTTCCCCCGACTGGCTGAACACGCTGCTGACGCGGCGCATGCTGGTCTGCGTGTTCACCGGATTCTCCTCGGGCCTGCCGCTCTACCTGCTGCTCAACCTGGTGCCGGCCTGGCTGTTCTCCGAAGGTGTCAGCCTGCGGGAGATCGGCGCGATGACGCTGATCCAGCTGCCCTACACCTGGAAATTCCTCTGGTCACCGCTGCTCGATCGTTACGCCGTTCCCGGCTTTGGTCGCCGTCGCGGCTGGATGCTGCTGACCCAGATCGGCCTGCTGTTCATCATTGGCGGCTTCGGTATGCTGTCGCCGCGCCTCGATCTGACGCAGATCGTGCTGTTGGCGCTGTTGCTGGCGCTCCTCTCGGCGACCCAGGACATCGCCATCGACGCCTTCCGCCGCGAGATACTCTCCGACGCCGAACTGGGGCTGGGCAACTCGGTGCATGTCAATGCCTATCGCATCGCCGGCCTGGTGCCGGGTTCGCTGTCGCTGATCCTGGCCGACCACCTGCCCTGGTCCGAGGTGTTCTGGATCACCGCCCTGTTCATGCTGCCGGGCATGGTGATGGCCTGGCAAGTGCGCGAACCGGGTATCGGCGCCAGTACGCCAAAGACGCTGCGCGAAGCCGTGGTCGAACCTTTCCATGAATTCATCGGCCGCGCCGGCGTACGGGACGCCCTGCTGATCCTCGGCTTCATCTTCTTCTACAAACTCGGCGACAGCTTGTGCACCGCGCTGGCAACACCTTTCTATCTCAGCATGGGTTACACCAAAACCCACATCGGCCTGGTGGCCAAGCATGCCGGGCTATGGCCGGCGGTCATCGGCGGACTGGCCGGCGGCCTGTGGATGGTCCGGCTCGGCATCAACCGGGCCTTGTGGCTGTTCGGTGCGGTACAACTGGTGTCGATCTTCGGTTTCGCATGGCTCGCTTGGCAAGGGCCGCAGGCCAGCATCGCCTTCGCACAACTCGTCGCCTTGGCCGGGGTCATCGGCCTGGAAGCGCTTGGGGTCGGCCTGGGCACGGCGGCTTTCGTCGCCTATATCGCCCGCGCCACCCATCCGCTCTACACCGCGACGCAGTTCGCACTGTTCACCAGCCTGGCGGCCGTCCCGCGCAGCTTCATTAACGCCGCCGCCGGTTGGCTGGTGGAACAGATGGGATGGTTGGCCTTCTTCCTACTCTGCGCGGCACTGGCTGTGCCGGGCATGTTGCTGTTGCTGCGAGTGGCACCGTGGCAAAAAAGCAACACTTAGAAATATTTTTATTCGGCAATTCAACTTTTTTGCAACACGTCCGTTAACCTCACTGTGCGCTCCAATATCGAGGAGACAGTGAAATGGTGATCGTCATGGACATGGTTACGGGCAAATACATCGCGGGAGAATTCGGCGCCTTCGAGGAAGAGGTGATGAACGCCCAATGGCTGCCGCAGACGCCTGAACTCGGCTTGCAGCAAGCCAGTTCGAGCCGCAATTCGTGCACCGGAGAGGTTGTGGATGCCGATGCGTTTTTGCGCAACGTCTATCTGAGCCAGGAGTAAGTCTTTTACCTCATAGAGCGCCCCCGTTGCGGGTTGCGCTGCTTGCGCCTTTCCCATGCGCCAGATGGAATGGGAATGCGAATCTGGACCCTACATCCGAAATATCTTGACCCGCGCGGCCTAGTGGCACTCTGGCGCGAAGCCCTGCTGGATGATATTTCCGGCTTGCTGCTGGGAGATAAGGGGTTCATTCGACCGATTCTGAAAGAAGGCCTTGCGCAACGGTCGATCGACTTGCCGGCGCCGCTGCGGGACAATATGCGGGAGACACGTTCCAAGGGCTTTCGGAGCGTTGTCAGGCAAATCCTCCCCTTCCATTCTGGCGGTTCAATACGCTTCCAAGATCAAGAATACGCAGACAATTCCGAGCCAATTGCGGTGATGCAAATTTCGGCATTGGCGTCCGGTTAAAACGCAATTCAAAGACGTTGGCCGATGCGGCCAGGTAGCGCGTGCATTTCCCGGTCGAAAAAACGGTAGCCGTTGCCGCTGCCTTCCTTGGCTTGGTACATCGCAATGTCGGCATTTTCGATCAAGGTTTCCGCCTCTTTGCCATCGGACGGAAAGAGGCTGATGCCGACGCTAGCGGTGATGGAGACTTCTCGGCCGACAAGATTGAAATGGAAGGACAGCGACTGGATGATCCGGCCCGCCACCTGGGCCACCGCCGGCGCATCGCCGGCATTCGGCAGGATGGCGGCGAACTCGTCGCCGCCGAGCCGGGAGAGCGTGTCGCCTTCCCGCATGCAACCGGCGATGCGTTCTGCCGCAGCCTTCAGCAGACGATCCCCGGCATCGTGGCCGAGGCTGTCGTTGACGTCCTTGAAGCGATCCAGGTCGAGAAACAGCACGGCCAGCGCCGACTTTTCCCGCGTGGCCTGGAGCAGTGCCTGCTGCAGGCGGTCATGGAACAGGTTGCGGTTGGGCAGACCGGTGACGCTGTCGAAATACGCCAGCCTGTAGAGGCTTTTTTGCAGCCCTTGCTGCTCGGAAAGATCGGAGAAAGTACCGACATAGCGGATGGTCACGCCGTGCTCGTCGACAATGGCTTGCAGGTTCAGCCATTCTGGGAAGACGTTGCCGTTCTTTTTCCGGCTCCACACCTCGCCTTGCCAATGGCCGATGGCTACGAGCGAGGACCATAACGCATCGTAGAATAAACGATCGTACATGTCGTCGGATTGCAAGATTCTGGGCGTCGCGCCGATGGCTTCCGCGGCCGTAAAGCCGGTGATTTCGGTGAATGCGGGATTGACCCAGACGATGCGGGTTTCGGTATCGCACACCATGATGCCTTCGCGCGAGGTTTCGACGATTTTCGCCGCGAGCGGAATTTCGCCAGGCGGCAGCGGAACGGTAATTCGGCCGCCATCGGCCGATGCGGAAGCGGTGACGGGTTTCATCATGAAATTGTTTATTATAGCGCATGGCGCAAATATTTAGCTATAATATTTGCGCCATGCGCTTTGCGTCAAGTGCCAATGTCGCCCGACAATCAGACGCATGAAAATCGGTGAAGCCATTAGAAAAACCCGACAGGAACAAGACGCCACCCTTGAGAAAATCGCACTGGCGGCGGGAACCGATGCGGCCAACCTATCGCGGATCGAGCGCGGGAAGCAGGGATTCACACCGGAGATGATCGAAAAGATCGCCAAAGCGTTAAAGCTGCCGGTATCCTCCCTTTACTCACGGGTGGAACAGGACTCTCCCGCCTATCGCGTCGTGCCGGCCCATGAGGAAAGCGCCGCAAAGGGTTCAACCGCCGAATTATTCCACGCGCGCCTCGACCGGCTGACTCCGGAAAACCAGCGCCTGGTATTGGACTTCGTCGATACCCTGCTGAAATGGCAGAAGTGGTCCCAAACAAACCCGCGCCAACGGCGTCGCCGAGATTGGATTCAGCGTGGCTAACTACCAGCTAGCCGGCGAAATGGTCGACCACCTGATGTGATATCCAGATCGTCGCGACGCCGGCACCGATCAATAGCACCTGCTGGAGAGTGGCTTTCAATCCGGTGCGTTTGTGCAAACCGGGAATCAGATCCGCCACCGCGACATAAATCATGCTCGCCGCACCCAATGCCAGAAACACCGGCACAGCGCTCTGCGCTGACGATAAGGCGAAATAGGACAGGAGTCCGCCCACCACCGTGGCAAGGCTCGACAGCAGGTTGTAGGTCAGCGCCTTGGCCCGCGAATAGCCCGAATGCAGCAGGATCACGAAGTCGCCGACTTCCTGGGGGATTTCGTGAGCAATGATGGCCAACGCAGTGATGATGCCGAGTTGGATGCTTTCCATGAGGGCGGCGGCAATCAGCACGCCATCGACAAAATTGTGGAAGGTGTCGCCGATCAGGATCAGCAGACCGCTGCGGCCGCCATCGAATGACGATGGCGGTGCGTCGAGGTGTTCGTGGCCTTCGCAGGACTCGGTATGGCAGTGCCGCCACAGCACCAGCTTCTCAAGCACGAAAAACCCCAGAATGCCGGCCAGTACGGTCGCCGAAGTCGTCGTGGCATCGGTAGTGGCGATGATGGCCTCCGGCAGCACTTCGAGAAATGCCGCGCCAAGCAGGGCGCCAATCGCAAAGCTGACCAGTTGCGACACCCAGGCGATGCCGAAGGTCAGCGCGAACGATGCCGCCGCCAGCACCGACAAGGCGCCGCCGACGATGGATACGACGATGATCCAGAGCAGAACTGACATAGGGCGTGATTATACGGTCTTCAGCGTTCCAGCCAGATGCAGGACGCCATGCGTCCGGTGATGCCGTCGCGGCGATAGGAATAAAAGCGCCGAGCATCGCTGAAGGTACACCAACCGCCCCCGGAGACCCGGCGCACACCCAGCCTGGCCAGCCGCTGCCGCGCCAGCAGATACAGATCGCACAGCCATTTGTCCTGGCCATGCGGAACAAAAGCCTGTTCCGCCATGGCATCCCGACGACGGAAAATTTCCCGCACGTCAGTGCCGACCTCGAAAGCCGCCGGACCGATCGCCGGGCCCAGCCAGGCCAACAACCGCGCCGGTTGAATCGCCATGGCGGCGACGGCGGCTTCAATGATGCCGGCAGCCAGCCCGCGCCAACCGGCATGCACGGCCGCCACGACGCTGGCGTCCTCGGCGCAAAACAACAGCGGCAAACAATCGGCGGTCAGCACAGCGCAAACCTGACCGGGAGAACGGGTCACGCAGGCATCGGCTTCGACGCCCTCGCGATAATTTTCGCCCGCCAGCACGGTTGTGCCATGCACCTGTTGCAGCCAGAGTGGCGCACCAGGCAAGCGGAAAGGCGCTTGCCCCAGTCGTTGCCGGTTGGCGGCCACGATGGCGGGGTCGTCGCCGACATGCGCACCGAGATTGAATCCGGCGTAGGGGCCGAGGCTTTCGCCACCAACACGCGTGGTGGTCAGGGCATGCACGCGCAGCGGCGCTGCCCAGTCTGGGGTGATGCGGGCGACATTCATGGATTGTTGCGCAGTGCCGACAACAGCGCGGCGAAATCCTCCGGCAACGGCGCTTCCCAGTTCATCTCGGCATGGCTGAGCGGATGCAGCAAGGCCAGCCGCCAGGCATGCAGGGCCTGGCGCGCAAAGCTCGCGAGCAACGCCGAAGCGCCGCCGCGCCGGCCATAGACCGGATCACCGACCAGCGGATGTTTGATCGATGCCATATGGACGCGGATCTGGTGCGTGCGGCCGGTTTCCAGCCGGCATTCGAGCAGCGTTGCCGCCGCAAAGCGCTCGCGCACGGCATAGTGGGTGCGCGCCTCCTTGCCGTGCATCGCCACCACCGCCATCTTGGTACGCTGCCGCGGATGACGCCCGATCGGCGCATCCACGGTGCCCTCGCCGGCAACCGAGCCATGCACCAACGCCAGGTATTCACGCTTCACGCTACGCGCCTGCAGCTGGCGCACCAGGTCGGTCTGCGCCGCCAGCGTCTTGGCGACCACCAGCAGACCGCTGGTCTCTTTGTCGAGACGATGTACGATGCCAGCCCGCGGAATTTCCGCCAGCGCCGGCGCATGGTGCAACAGCGCATTCAACAGCGTGCCCTGCCAGTTGCCGCTGCCGGGATGAACCACCAGTCCGGCCGGTTTATCGATGACCAGGATATCCTGGTCTTCGTATACGACGGCCAGCGCAATCTCTTCGGGAGCATTTTCAGTCGAACGCGGATCGGGCATCGCGGCAACCAGGATTTTTTCTCCGCCCCATACCTTGCGTTTGGCATCGGCGCCAGAAACGCCCTCGACGCATACCCGCCCTTCGCGCAACCAGGCCTGCAAGCGGCTGCGCGAATGCTGTGGAAACAGGCGTGCGAGGGTTTGATCGAGACGCAAGCCGGCGCATTCCGCCGGGATCACCAGGCACTCGGGCTCGGCAGGGCATGCGGTTAAGCTTGCGCTATAATCGACCGGATTCATTTGCGGGACATCCATCATGCGTAGTGTAGCGGCTAAAGCGGTTTTTTTCGCGCTTCTCGTTTCCCTCCTGCTCGGCGGCTGCGGCCTGTTGTCCGAGAAGGACGAGACCGCCGGCTGGTCGGCACAAAGACTCTACGACGAAGCCAAAGAGTCCATGAACGATGGCGCCTATGACAAAGCCATCAAGAATTTCGAAAAGCTGGAAGCGCGCTATCCCTATGGACGCTATGCCCAGCAAGCCCAGCTCGAAATTGCCTACGCCTATTTTAAACAGGATGAGCCTGCCGCCGCGGTGACTGCCTGCGATCGCTTCATCCGCCTCCACCCGAACCATCCCAACGTGGATTACGCCTATTTTCTCAAGGGTCTGGCCAATTTCGGCGAAGATCTCGGCCTGATGGCCCATGTCGGCATGCAGGATTTGAGCGAACGCGACCCCAAGGCGCCCAGGGAAGCCTTCGATGCCTTCAAGGAACTGGTCAGCAAATTCCCCAACAGCAAGTACGCTCCCGATGCCACGGCGCGCATGGTTTATCTGACCAACACCCTCGCCGCGCATGAGGTGCATGTGGCGCGCTATTATCTCAAGCGGGGCGCCTACGTCGCGGCCATCAACCGCGCCCAGACCACGTTGAAGAGCTATCCCGGCGCGCCGGCCGACGAGGAAGCCTTGTTCGTCATCATCAAGGCTTACGAAAAGTTGGGCATGAAGGATTTGCGCGACGATACCGAACGGATCATGCGCAAGAATTTTCCCAAAAGCGAATATTTCGTGCGTGGCCTGGATAAGCCCGAGCCATGGTGGAAGCTCTGGTAATTTCGTCCCGCAAGCAAGCTCAGCATCGTAACTCCCCAAGGAAACGCCATGCCAATCGAGATTCACAGCCCGGCGCTGACCATCGCCATCGTCGGCACCGGTGCCATGGGCAGCGGCATCGCCCAGATCGCCGCCCAAGCCGGCATCCAGGTATTGCTCTATGACGCCCTGCCGGGTGCCGCCAGCACTGCCCACACCAGCATCATCGCCACGCTGACCAAGCTCGCCGAGAAAGGCAAGATTTCCGCAGCCGACCTCGCAGAAGCAAGCGCCCGGCTGGAAGTCATCTCCCATCAGGAGCAACTGGCGGCGGCGCAAATCGTCATCGAGGCCATCGTCGAAAGTCTTGAGGTCAAGCAGAAAGTATTCAAACAACTCGAAGAGATCGTCGCCAACGACTGCATCCTCGCCACCAATACCTCTTCGCTGTCGATCACCGCTGTCGCCTCTGCCTGCAAGCATCCCGAACGTGTCTGCGGTTTCCACTTCTTCAACCCGGTGCCGCTGATGAAAATCGTCGAGGTAGTCGACGGTCTGCTCACCGCCCCTTGGGTCAGCGAGGCACTACTGGCGCTGGGCCAGCGCGTCGGGCACCAGGCGGTACGCGCCCAGGACTCACCCGGATTCATCGTCAATCATGCCGGCCGCGGCTTCATTACCGAGGCGCTGCGTTGCCTGGGCGAAGGGATTGCCGAGTTCCACGAAATCGACCGCATCATGAAGGCCGCCGCCGGCTTCCGCATGGGGCCTTTCGAACTGATGGATCTGACCGGACTCGACGTTTCCCTGCCGGTCATGGAGTCGATCTACCATCAATATTACGAGGAACCGCGCTACCGGCCCTCGCCCCTGGCGACGCAACGGCTGGTTGGCGGCGTGCTGGGACGCAAGACCGGACGCGGCTTCTACACCTATGTTAACAACCAGGTGCAGCCGATCGCCGCGCCGGCCGTACCGGCCAATCGCCCGGCAAGCGTCTGGGTCAGCCAGGCGCGTCCCGCCTGGGGCAAAGCCGTCGGCGAGCTGGTGCAGCGACTCGGCGGCAGTCTCGATAGCGGCGAGCGTCCGTCAGCCGATTCGTTATGCGTCGTCACTCCGCTCGGCCTGGATGCCACCTCGCTGTGTCTTGCCGAGGGACTGGACGCCAGCCGCTGCATCGCCATCGACTGTCTGTTCGGGCTGGACCAGCACCGCACGCTGATGACCACCCCACTGACCACGCCGGAGATGCGTGCCGCCGCTCACGGCCTGTTTGCCGCCGATGGCGTGCCGGTATCGGTGATCCGCGACAGCGCCGGCCTGGTCGCCCAGCGCATCGTCGCCTGCATCGTCAACATCGGCTGCGACATCGCGCAGCAGCGCATCGCCAAGCCGGTCGACATCGACCGCGCGGTCAAGCTTGGCCTGGCCTATCCCAATGGACCGCTGATGCTCGGCGACACCCTCGGCGCAGGCAACATACTCACGATCCTGACCGCGATGCAGAGTTTCTATGGCGACCCGCGTTACCGGCCCAGCCCGTGGCTGAAACGTCGGGCGCTGCTCGGGGTTTCGCTGTTGACCGAGGAGTAATGAAGCCGGGGCGGTGGCGTGGCCTGTCGTGCACGCTGGCATGCATCGCGCTGCTGGCCCTGGTCGTTTTCCAGTATCTGAGGAGCTCATTGCCGCAGATATCCGGCACGCTGTATCTGACCGGCTTGGTTGCGCCGGCCGAAGTACAGCGCGACCGTCATGGCATTCCGCATATCTACGCACAATCCCTGCGCGATGCCAATTTCGCGCTGGGTTATGTCCATGCCCAGGACCGCCTGTGGCAGATGGAAATGAATCGCCGCATCGGCGCCGGGCGCCTCGCCGAACTGTTCGGGCCGGCTTCGCTCGACACGGACCGGTTCCTGCGCACCCTCGGCATCCAGCGGGTCGCCCGCGCCACGCTGGCAAACCTCGATGAAGAAACGCGCAATCTGTTCGAAGCCTATGCGGACGGCGTGAATGCCTTCCTCGCCGCCAACGACAAGCCGCTGCCGCCCGAATTTCTGCTGCTGGGGCATCGCCCCGAGCCCTGGTCGGCAGTCGATTCGTTGGCGTGGATCAAGATGATGGCCTGGGACCTCAACAGTAGCTGGCGGCCGGAACTGCTGCGCATGCAATTGGCCGGCCGGCTCAGCACCCAGCAGATCCAGGAATTCCTGCCGCCCTATCCGGGCGATGCGCCGATACCCTTGCCCGATCTGAGTGCGCTCTACGCCAGTCTCGCCGCGGCTGCCACCCAAATCGCCGCGGCAGCGCCGCCGCAGTCGCCGGAAGGCATCGGCTCGAACAACTGGGTCGTGGCGGGCAGCCGCAGCAGCAGCGGCAAACCGCTGTTGGCCAACGATCCGCATCTCGACCTGACCGCGCCGGCGGTCTGGTACTTCGCCCATCTCGACAGCCCCGCCAGCCACATGATCGGCGCCACCTTCCCGGGCGTGCCGATGATCGTGCTCGGGCGCAATGAACGGATCGCCTGGGGCTTCACCAACACCGGTTCGGATGTCCAGGATCTCTACATCGAGCGCCTCGACCCCGGCGACGCAGCGCTCTACGATACCCCTGAGGGCAAGCAGCGCTTCGTCACCATCAACGAACGCATCCGGGTCAAGGGACAACCCGACGTATTGCTGGCGGTGCGTATTTCACGTCATGGGCCGATCATCTCCGACGCTTTTGCCGGGGCCGCCAAAGTCATGCCCAAGGGCTATGCGCTGGCTTTCGCGTGGACCGCCCTGCGCGACGACGACCTGACCGCCCAAGCCCTGACCAGGCTCAACCGTGCCCATGACTGGAACAGCTTTCTCGCGGCCTCCCGCGATTTCCACGCGCCGCAGCAGAATATCGTGTATGCCGACATCGATGGCAACATCGGCTATATCGCCCCCGGTCGCATCCCCATGCACCGCGCCGACAACGATCTGCACGGACTCGCTCCGGCGCCGGGCTGGCTGGCGAAATACGACTGGCAGGACTTCATCCCTTTCGAGGAACTGCCGCGCCAGTTCAATCCGGCTTCTGCCGCAATCGCCACCGCCAACGAAAAGATCGCGCCGCCCGGCTACCGCCACTGGCTCACCTCGCAATGGGAACCCCCGTTCCGTGCCCGACGCATCGCCGAGTTGCTCGATGCGCGCCCGCGGCATGACATGGCCAGCTTCGCCGCGATGCAGGCCGACATCCGCTCGCTGTATGTGCGCGAGGCGCTGCCGCTGCTGCTGGCCGCACCGTTGCTCAAGGACCACGCACGCCAGGCCGCCGACAGGTTGCGCCACTGGGACGGGGAAATGCGTACCGAACGCGTCGAACCCTTGCTGGTCAGCGCCTGGCTGCGCGAGCTGACCCGTCTGGTGTATGCCGATGAGCTGGGCGATCTGTTCGAAGCCAACTGGACAGAGCGGCCCATCTTCATGCTCAACGTGCTGCGCAATCGCGATGGCCAGGGCCGCTGGTGCGATGACGTGCGCACTCCGCAGCGCGAAAGCTGCGCCGAGATGATCGCCCGCGCCCTCGATCTGGCGCTGGCCGACCTCACCCGCCGCTATGGTGCGGATATGAGCAATTGGCGCTGGGGCGAAGCGCATGTCGCTGTCTCCGAGCATCGGCCATTCAGCCATCAAGCCTGGCTGGCGCCCTGGTTCGAGCTGCGCCAGCGGGTGCCGGGAGACACCTGGACGCTCGATGTCGGCCATACCGCGCCCAGCGACGAGGCGCATCCCTATGCCACCCGTCAAGCCGCCAGCCTGCGCGGCCTCTACGACCTATCCGACCTGGACCGTTCGCGCTTCATACTTTCCAGCGGACAGTCCGGCAACCCGTTTTCACCGCTGTACGGCAGCTTCAGCTCGACTTGGGCAGAAGTGGCCTACCTGCCGATGAGCATGCGGCGCGCCGACAACGAACCGCACCAACTGGGCACGCTACGCTTGCTGCCGCGTCCAGCCCGGCCGCGATAGGTCCGCTGTCTGTTATCGCGAGCCGCCGCTCTCGCCGGTGACATTGGCCTATTTGTGCGATTTTTCATATTTCGATTGCGGCTGTCCAAGTTGTATGCCAATATCAAATTAATCCACATTATTAGAATAATCCCTTAATATATTGATTAAACGTCCGTTATGCATTCAAATAATGCCGGGCAGCTCGATACTTCTCGGCGCGGATATGGGGTACTAATGCGACTCATGCGATAGCCACTCAGCATGCTTGATTCCGTTCATGACATCCGTCAGCGCTTATTGATCGCCAAGCTTCCGGCGATGCCGGAGATATTGGTCAAGCTGATCCGGCTCTGCCAAACCGAAGAAGCGGGGATGGCCGAGTTGGCCGAACTGATCGCCAAGGATCCGGCCATGGCGAGCAAGATCCTGAGTGCCGCCAACAGCTCCCTGTATGCCGGCAGGACGAACAAACCCGGGCTGATGCACTCGCTCCAGACCCTGGGCATGAACACCACCAAGACCTTGCTGATCTGCGAATCGGTATTCCAGGTTTTCAATGATTTGCCTAACGCCAAAGCCACCGATCTGCGCGGCTTCTGGCGGCATTCCCTGATTGCGGCGATCGGTGCGCGGAAAATTGCGGAACGTATCGCCTACCCGCATCTGGAGGAGGCCTATCTGGCCGGCTTGCTGCACGATATTGGCCGCCTGGCCTTGTTCAGCGCGGCGCCGAAGGAATATTTGCCGCTGGCGAGCCATATCGACGATGCCAGCTTGTGCCTGGCCGAGGAGCGCCTGCTGCATATCACCCACACCGAAGCCGGCGCCTTGCTGATCGAGCGCTGGGGGCTGGATGCCTATCTTGCCGACAGCGTGCTATATCATCACCAGCCCATCTCGAGGGCAGTGTCGACCCACCCCCTGATCCGCACGGTCATCCTCGCCGATGCGCTGGCCTGCCTGGGAATGGACCAGGCAACACTGAATATTGCGCAGGTGCTGTGCGGGATCGAAGCCGCAGCGTTGACCACGATCTGCGATGAAGCCACCGAGCAAGTGCAGCAAACCGCCGAGATGCTGCGTATCGACCTGGCGGACAGCGAACCGGCGTTCACGTTGATCAGCCCCGCCGCACCGGCAATCGCACCGGACTCCTCCGGCCAACTGCTGATCGAGGAAGTCCGGCAACTGGCCCTGAACTCCACCGCGAGCAGGTTCTATTCCCAGGCGCCGGGCGTGGCTGGGGTCTGGTCCGCCGTCGCACAATCGGCGGCCATGCTGTTCGGCTTCAAGGAAGTACTGCTGCTTCAACGCGACAATGCGGCAAACTGTCTGCGCGGCGTCGCGGCCGATTCGAGCCGTCCCGACCGCGCCGAATTCATGATGCCGCTGGACGATGGCGGCGCAGTATCCGTCGCGATGGCACAAGAGCGGGCGGTCTTCATCGAGCCAGACACTCAGCTGCCAAAATTGTCCGAGGAACAGCAGTTGCTGCTGGAAATTTGCAATGGCAAGGTGAAACCCAACCTCAAGCCCGAATCCGCCGACCAAGCCGAGCGCAACACGGCCAACCAGACGCTCAGCCTGGCCGAAGAGCAGCTGTTGCGCCTGCTGGATGCCGAATACCTGGTCTGCCTGCCGTTGCTGCATAACCGGCAATGTCTGGGCGTGGTGATCGGCGCGGCGCTTGCGCTCCAGGTCGGCGAACTGCAACTGCGCGAAGCATTTCTGATGGCTTTCGCCTCTCAAGCCGCAGCCGCCATCGACAGCGCCAGCCGCAAAGAGAAAGAAGAGCTGCATATCGGGGCGCGGATCGCTGCGGAGTATCGCCAAGCCTCGCGCCAAGCGGTGCATGAGGCCAACAACCCCCTGTCGATCATCAAGAACTATCTGGCGGTGCTCGACGGCAAGGCGGCGCGGCAGGAGTCGGTCGCAGCCGAGATAGCCATCCTCGGCAGCGAGATCGACCGGGTCGGACAGATCCTGCGGGGTCTTGCGGAAATCCAGCCGGCGCCAAGCGAAGGACCGATCGATCTCGACCGCGTGGTCGGCGAGGCGGTGAAGTTCTATTCCGCCAGCCTGCCGCCAGCAGCACGGGTTCGCGTCAGCACGCGCTTGCAGGCCGAAGCGACGAAGCTCAAAGCCGACGCCGATACGCTCAAGCAAATTCTGCTCAACCTCATCAAGAATGCCGCCGAGGCCATTCCGGAGAGCGGCGAGATCGTGGTCGCCACCGGCGCTGCAATCAACCGCGACGGCCGCCTGTATTGCAGCCTGAGCGTGCAGGACAACGGGCCGGGAATTGCCCCCGAGGTACTGGCCAAGCTGTTTTCCCCCATCGCGACCACCAAGACGGGACAGCATATGGGACTAGGACTGAGCATCGTCCATGGCCTGGTGCGGCAGCTCGGCGGGACCATCGCCTGTCGCAGCAGCCGCGACGGCACTTGTTTTGAAATTCTGCTGCCAGTGTGCCTCTCGGCCGCTGACGACCCTTCACAGTTTCGATCTGCGCATTGAGGTGACCATGGACGAGATTGAATCGGCATTTCTGGCTTTTGGCCTGACTGGAGAACATGCATCGCCCGAGAGCCATTTCAGCCTTGAGGCGCGGATACTGCTGGTGGACGATGAGCCCAGGCAACTCGACAGCGTTTGCGAATTGCTGAAGGGACGCGGCTACCGCCTGACCACCGCCAGCAGCGGCAGTGCGGCCCTCGAACAACTTTCCCGCAGGGAGTTCGATCTGCTGCTGCTCGATCTGCGGCTGCCGGACATGTCCGGCCATCAGGTCATGGATTTCATGAAGGAGCGCGAGATAAGCGCCCATGTGATCGTCCTCAGCGGCGATACCGCCATCGAAGCGGCGATCGGCGCATTGGAGCGCGGCGCCTATGGCTATCTGCGCAAGCCCTACGAACCAGGAGAACTGATCAAGCTGGTCGACAATGCCTTGCAGAGACGGCGCCTGGAAATTCAAAACCGCCAGATGACCGCCAGAATCGAAAAATCCGAGAAGCTGTATCGCTACCTTATCGACAATTCCCCGGACATCATCTACACCTTGAACCACGATGGCTGTTTTTCCTTCGTCAACAAGCGGGTCGAGACCCTGCTCGGCATCGATCGCAGCCAACTCATCGGCAAGCATTATTCGGAGCTGGTGCATGAAGACGACCGCACCCGCGCCACCAATATCTTCAACGAACGCCGCTCCGGCGCACGCGCCTCGCGGAACATCGAGCTGCGTCTGAAATGCTTCGACAACCTGGCGGAAGAACGCCATTTCGAGAACACCCTGATCACCATCGTGCTCGACTCGACTGGCATATATGCGCAGGATGTCGGCTATTCGAAACACGAATTCCTCGGCACCTACGGCGTCGCCCGCGACATCACGGATCGCAAGCGGGCCGAGGAGCAGATCACCTATCACGCCTATCACGACATCCTCACCGACCTGCCCAACCGCGTCCTGTTCAAGGACCGTCTCAGCCTGGCATTGGCGCAGGCCAAGCGCCAGGAAAAAGAGCTGGCGGTGATGTTTATCGATCTCGACCGGTTCAAGTGGGTCAACGATACTTTCGGCCATGTGCGCGGCGATGAGTTGCTGCAAATGGTCGCCGCGCGGCTGAAGCTGGCGCTGCGGGAAAGCGACACGCTGGCGCGGCAGGGCGGCGACGAGTTCACCTTGCTGCTGCCGGACCTGAACAGCAGGCGGGACGCGGAAATGCTCGCCGCAAAAATCCTCGACAATCTGGGCGAGCCGTTCGACATCGAAGACCACGACATTCACATTTCGGCAAGCATCGGCATCGCCGTCTACCCCGACCATGGCGAATCGGTCGACGAACTCCTGCGCCACGCCGACACCGCCATGTATCAGGTCAAGTTTGCCGAAAAGAACGGGTTCCGCTTCTACGACCCGGCGAAACATGCCCCGAACCAGCAGAAAATCGTGCTGGAAGAAAGCCTGCGCAAGGCGCTGGAACTGGGCGAACTGGAGATGTATTACCAGCCGCAGGTGAATGCGAAAGACGGCGAACTGGTCGGCGTCGAGGCGCTGATGCGCTGGAACCATCCTACCCGCGGGTTGCTGAGTGCCGGCGAATTCCTGCCACTGGCCGAAGAAGTCGGGCTGATGATCCCCCTCAGCGACTGGATGCTCGAAGCGATATGCGCGGACCTCAAGGGCTGGAACGTCTTGAACGACGAACGGTTCAAGCTCTCGTTCAACCTGTCCCCGCAGTATCTGGATCATGGCGGTTTCCCGGAGACCCTGGCGCGTGCGCTCAAGCACCACGCCATCTCGCCCGACCGGATCGAAGTGGAGATCACCGAAAACATTTCGATCCGCAATCCCCAGTTCGCCATCGAACAACTCGAAAAATTATGCCGAGTGGGCGTCGCCATCGCGATCGACGACTTCGGCACCGGTTACTCGTCGCTGTCGTACCTGCACAAGTTCCCGGTGCATACGATCAAGATCGACCAGGCCTTCGTGCGCGAGATCAAGTCGTCGCTGGATCATCATCCGGTGGTGCTGGCGATCATCTCGATCGCCAACGGACTGGGCAAGCGCCTGATTGCCGAGGGGGTCGAAACCGACGAACAATCGCGCTTTCTTGAGAAATCCGGTTGCGACACCATGCAGGGCTATTTCTACCACCGCCCGATGTCGAACCGGCAACTGGTCAAGATCATGCCCAAACGCGCTGCCGCCTGAAGGGTTCACTCTGGCTCGTCGACCACCTCGATGCTTGCGTCGCAGCCCTGCCCGGCGGCAATCCGCCGCGCCGCCAGCCGTCCCGCCCAGCCGCTCAATTTGTCGGGCAGCCAGCTCAGATAATCGGCCGGTCGATCCACCAAGCCGCAGACATAGCGGCACCGCTCCGCCTGCCACAGCAACGCCCGGCAGGCTCCCTTGAACTGGCACAGCACGACCATGCCCAGCGGGCAAGGTTCGCTCGCACAGCATACGCCGCAGCCGTTGCAAGGCGCGCCGACGGCCGGCTTGGCAGGTGCTGCGGCATGTATGGCGATGCTGGTCTGCTTCACGATCGCGACAGCGCCTCACTTTGCGGCGGTTTTTCTTCGCGCACTGGGTTTCAGCAACTTGGCGAGATAGCGCCCGGTGTGGTTATTCGTCATGCCGGCCAGCTGTTCGGGCGTGCCCGCCGCGACGATGCGGCCGCCACCGGCGCCGCCTTCGGGGCCGAGGTCGATCAGCCAGTCGGCGGTCTTGATGACGTCCAGATTATGCTCGATGACCACGATGGTGTTGCCGTGGTCGCGCAGGCGGTGCAGCACTTTCAGGAGCATTTCGATGTCGGCGAAGTGCAGGCCGGTGGTCGGCTCGTCGAGGACGTAGAGGGTGCGGCCGGTGTCGCGCTTGGACAGTTCCAGCGCCAGCTTGACGCGCTGCGCCTCGCCGCCGGACAGCGTGGTGGCGCTCTGGCCGAGGGTGATGTAACTCAAGCCGACATCCATCAAGGTTTGCAGCTTTCTCGCCACCACCGGCACCGCCGCGAAGAATTCGCGCGCCTGCTCGACGGTCATGCCGAGGATCTCGCTGATGGTCTTGCCCTTGTAGCGGATCTCCAGGGTTTCGCGGTTGTAGCGCTTGCCGTGGCAGACATCGCAGGGCACGAAGATGTCGGGCAGGAAATGCATTTCCACCTTGATCATGCCGTCGCCCTGGCAGGCTTCGCAGCGGCCGCCCTTGACGTTGAAGGAGAAGCGTCCCGGCCCGTAGCCGCGTTCGCGCGCCTGCGGCACGCCGGCAAACAGTTCGCGGATCGGCGTCAGCAGGCCGGTGTAAGTGGCCGGGTTGGAACGCGGGGTGCGACCGATCGGCGACTGGTCGACGTTGATCGCCTTGTCGAAGAACTCGAGCCCCTGGATTTCGCCGTACGGCGCCGGTTCCAGCGCCGAGCCATAGAGGTGGCGGGCGGCGGCGGCGTAAAGCGTATCGTTGATCAGCGTCGACTTGCCCGAACCGGAGACGCCGGTGACGCAGGTGAACAGACCCACCGGCAGTTCCAGCGCGACATTCTTGAGGTTGTTGCCGGTGGCGGCGAGTATCCTGAGCTGACGCTCCGGCTGGGGCGCCGTGCGCTGTGGCGGCACGCCGATCCGCTTGCGGCCGGAAAGATAGGCACCGGTCAGCGAATCGGGATGCGCCGCCACCTGCACCGGCGTGCCTTCGGCGACCACCCGGCCGCCGTGCTCGCCGGCGCCGGGACCCATATCGACGACATGGTCGGCGGCTTCGATGGCTTCCTGGTCGTGCTCGACGACGATCACGGTATTGCCCATGTCGCGCAGGTTCATCAGGGTTTCCAGCAGGCGCAGGTTGTCGCGCTGATGCAGGCCGATCGACGGTTCGTCGAGTACGTACATCACGCCGGTCAGGCCCGAGCCGATCTGCGAGGCCAGGCGGATGCGCTGCGACTCGCCGCCCGACAGCGTTTCCGCCGCGCGGTCGAGCGACAGGTAGTCGAGACCGACATTGATCAGAAAGGCGACGCGGCTGACGATCTCCTTGACGATCTTATCGGCGACCTGCGCCTTGTGCCCGGCGAGTTTCAGTCCGGCGAAGAACGAACGGCACTCGCCCAGCGACAGGCCGCTGATCTGCGGCAGGGTCCGCCCGCCGACGAAGACGTGACGGGCTTCAAGGCGCAGGCGCGTGCCACCGCAGGCAGGACAGGGCTTGCTGTTGAGATATTTGGACAGTTCCTCACGCACCATCGGCGAGTCGGTTTCGCGGTAGCGCCGCTCCAGGTTCGGGATGACGCCCTCGAAGACATGCGTGCGGTCGAAGCGCGTGCCTTTCTCGTTGAGATAACGAAAGCGGATCTGTTCCCGGCCGGAACCATGCAGCACCATCTGGCGGACATTTTCCGGCAATGCCTCGAACGCCGTGGCAATGTCGAAAGCATAATGCTCGGCGAGGCTCTCGAGCATCTGGAAGTAGAACTGGTTGCGCTTGTCCCATCCCTTGATGGCGCCGCTGGCCAGCGACAGATGCGGATAGGCGACCACGCGCCCGGCATCGAAAAACTGGATCACACCCAGCCCGTCGCATTCGGCGCAGGCGCCCATCGGATTGTTGAAGGAGAACAGGCGCGGCTCGAGTTCCTGCAAAGCATAGTTGCACACCGGGCAGGCGAACTTGGCGGAGAACAGGGTTTCCTGCCCGCTGTCGATGGCCAGCGCGATGGCGCGGCCTTCGGCATGGGTCAACGCCGTCTCGAAGGATTCCGCCAGGCGCTGACGCGCGTCGGGACGCACCTTGAGCCGATCCACCACCACGTCGATGGTGTGCTTTCTGGTCTTGGCCAGCTTGGGCAGCGCGTCCATTTCATATATCTCGCCGTCGACCCGCAAGCGCGCGAAACCCTGGGCACGCAGTTCGTCGAACAAGTCGAGCTGCTCGCCCTTGCGGTTGGCCACCACCGGGGCGAGGATCATCAGCTTGGTGTCTTCGGGCAAGGCCAGCACATGGTCGACCATCTGCGCCACGCTCTGCGCTTCGAGCGGCTGGCCGTGCTCCGGGCAGTGCGGCGTGCCGGCGCGGGCATACAGCAGGCGCAGGTAGTCATGGACCTCGGTGACGGTACCGACGGTCGAGCGCGGGTTGTGCGAAGTGGCCTTCTGCTCGATGGAAATGGCGGGAGACAATCCTTCGATCAGGTCGACATCGGGTTTTTCCATGAGTTGCAGAAACTGGCGGGCATAGGCCGAGAGCGATTCGACATAGCGCCGCTGGCCTTCCGCATAGAGCGTGTCGAAAGCCAGCGACGACTTGCCGGAACCGGACAGGCCGGTAATGACGGTCAGCTTGTTGCGCGGCAGGTCGAGACTGATGTTCTTGAGGTTGTGCGTGCGTGCGCCGCGGATTTTTAGCAAGTCCATGGAGTTTTACAAAGCATGAAAACAACCTGTAAATATACCCGGCTTCGCCTAGCAGAGATATGCCCAGTGTCCGGCCGTTCGGCTGGGGTACGGATGAAAGTATTGGTCATGGGAACGCAGGAAGTCCGGGGGAGTTTGCCCTACCGATATGTGCACTCTCTGCACCCAGAGGGCGGACAATTTGCCGGAATCCGGATTGGACAAGCCGTAAGCAATATCTTATACTGATCGAAATGAACAATTAGCACAATATGTTCAAACCGGAGATACCATGATCACTATCGCCGCTACCGATGCCAAGCAGCACTTTGGCGAATACCTGAATGCCGCTCTGTATCAGCCTGTCATGGTGCAGAAATCGGGCAAACCCGTGGCCGTGATTCTCTCGGCGGCCGAATACGAGCGTCTAGTCGCCATCGAGGATGCGCAGATCGTCCTTGAGGTGCGACAGGCCGAGGCACGTGGTTACCTAGGCGCGGAAGGCTCCGCAAAGCTGATCGGCGAACTGATGGAACGCCGTGCTTAAACTGGATTTGTCCCGTGATGCCGGCGCGTTCATCGCCGGGTTGCCGGGTAAGCAATTCAAGCAAGTCGTGAGCGCCATGCTATCCCTGCTGAAAAATCCTCACCCGCACGATGCTCGTCCGCTTTCCGGCATGGAGGGTTATTTCCGTGTCGATAGCGGCGAATACCGCATCGTCTTCCGCGTCACGGACGACCTGTTGTGCGTGCCACTGATCGGCAAGCGCAACGACGACGAAGTCTATCGCCGCCTCGGTAGGAAAACCTGAATATGCGCTCCCCTACCACTGACGGAATGACCTCGGCCGAACTGCGCGCCGGCATTTCGCTGGCGTCGATATTCGCGCTGCGCATGCTCGGCCTGTTCCTGATCCTGCCGGTGTTCGCGCTGTATTCGCAAACCCTGCCCGGCGGCGACAACCTGACGCTGGTCGGCATTGCGCTCGGCGCCTATGGGCTGACCCAGGCACTGTTCCAGATCGCCTATGGCGTCGCTTCCGATCGCTACGGGCGCAAACCGGTGATCGTCTTCGGCCTGGTGATATTCGCTCTCGGCTGCCTGGTCGCCGGGCTGGCGCCCGATATCTGGTGGATGATCGCCGGCCGCGTGCTACAAGGCGCCGGAGCGATTTCCGCGGCGGTGACGGCCCTGGCCGCCGATCTCACGCGCGAACAACACCGCACCAAGGTGATGGCGATGATCGGCGTCTCGATCGGTCTGACCTTTGCGCTGTCGCTGGTATTGGCGCCGCTGCTGTATGCGGCGATCGGCATGGGCGGGATATTCGGCCTGACCGGCGGGCTGGCGCTGGGGGCCATCGTGCTGTTGCTGAAAGTGGTGCCGAAGGCGCCGGAGATGGTGTCGCGAGGAACCGACGTACCGTTTTCCTCGGTACTCCTCGATGGCCAGCTGGCGCGCATGAACTTCGGCGTACTCGTGCTGCATATCATGCAAACCGCATTATGGGTGGTGGTGCCGGCGGCGCTGGTGAACTCCGGCGGACTACCGCTAGCGGAACACTGGAAGGTGTATCTGCCGGCGGTATTGGCTTCGTTCGTGCTGATGGTGCCGGCCATCGTCATCGCCGAGCGTCATGGCAGAATCCGCCTGGTGTTCGGCGGCGCCATCCTGCTGCTGCTGCTGGTGCAAGCCGGACTCTATGCCTACGGCGGCGGCCTGTATCGCATCGGACTGTGGCTGCTGCTGTTCTTCGTCGGCTTCAATATTCTGGAAGCCATGCAGCCCTCGCTGATCTCGCGCATCGCCCCGGCCGCCGCAAAGGGTGCGGCGCTCGGCATTTACAATACCACCCAGTCGCTCGGCCTGTTTCTCGGCGGTATGCTCGGCGGCATGCTCGGGAAAATCTACGGGACACCGGCGGTGCATCTGTTTTGCGCCGTGCTGGCGCTGGTTTGGCTGGCGCTGGTGGCGACGATGAAAGCGGTACCGAAACGTTCCGGTTCGGCGGTCAATGACGAATTCGTAATTCAACCTTAAAGGAGACGACATGGCTTCGGTGAATAAAGTGATATTGATAGGCAACCTCGGCAAAGACCCGGATGTCAGGTACATGCCCAGCGGCGAAGCGGTGACCAACATCACGCTGGCCACCACCGAAACCTGGAAGGACAAAACCAGCGGCGAGAAAAAGGAGGCCACCGAATGGCATCGCGTGGTGTTCTTCCGCAAGCTGGCCGAAATCGCCGGCCAGTACCTGAAGAAAGGCTCGCAGGTATATATCGAGGGGGCGCTGAAAACCCGCAAGTGGCAGGATAAGGAAGGGCAGGAGCGCTATACCACCGAGATCGTCGCCGATGAAATGAGGATGCTCGGCTCGCGCCAGGGTAGCGGCCAGCCCGACGAACCAATGCGCGAACGGCCGCCGCAAGCGGCGAGCAACGCCCCAGCGCCTGCCAAGGCGCCTGCCGCGGCGGCGGGAAGCGGCTTCAACGATTTCGAGGACGACATACCGTTCTAGCCGGCAACCGAAAAGGAAATGTCGAACGGAAGGCGCTGTCCTTCCGTTTTTGTCATATCACGCCGACCATGCGCAGATTCTCGCTGACCTCGTCCCTGCTCGCGATGCTGCTGGCAAGCGGCTGTGCAAGCGCCCCGAACGTCAGCTATTTGCTGCCCGCGCAACCCGAAAGCGCGTCGGGCTACGCGGAAAAATCCGGCTGGGCGACGCAAAAATTTGCGGTGGCTGCCGCCCACCCGCTGGCCGCCGACGCGGGTTATCGGGTTCTCCAGGCAGGCGGCTCGGCGCTGGATGCCGCGATAGCCGTGCAGATGGTGCTGGCCCTGGTCGAGCCGCAGTCCAGCGGCATCGGCGGCGGCGCCTTGCTGTTGCACTGGGACGGCAAGCAGGTCGAGGCCTACGACGGACGCGAAACCGCGCCGCTTGCCGCCGACGACAGGCTCTTCCTCACCCCGGATGGCAAACCGATGGCCTTCATGGACGCGGTCGTGGGCGGCCGTCCGGTCGGCACGCCCGGCGTCGTCAAGATGCTCGAAATGGCCCATCGGCAGCACGGCAGGCTGGCTTGGGCCAAGCTGTTCGAACCGGCCATTGCACTGGCGGAACAGGGTTTCCCGGTCAGTCCCAGACTGCATACGCTGCTGTCCAATGAAACCCGGCTGCGGCACGATCCTGCAGCGCAGCGCTACTTCTACGACGCGGAAGGCAAGCCCTGGCCGGCCGGCCATCTGCTGAAAAACCCCGAACTCGCCGTCGTACTCAAACAGATTGCCGCGGCAGGATCTTCTGCGCTAATGACCGGCCCGGTCGCCGCGGACATCGTCGCCAAGGTGCGCAATCATCCCACCAACCCGGGCCGTCTCAGCGTGCAGGATCTCGCCGACTACCAGCCGAAACGCCGCGCCGCCTTATGCACCGACTGGTTGACCTACCGCGTCTGCGGCTTTCCGCCACCGTCTTCGGGTGCGATTGCCATCGCGCAAATCCTCGGCATGCTGCAACATGCGGCGCCAATCGATCGTCCGCTCGAACAGGGGATGCCGAGTGTGGACATGCTGCACCGATATAGCGAGGCGGCGCGACTGGCCTTCGCCGACCGTAACCAGTACCTGGCCGACCCGGATTTCGTCGCAGCGCCCGGCGGCAACTGGATGAACCTGGTGGACGCGGCCTATCTGAGACAGCGCGCCGCACTGATCGGGGCCAGCTCCATGAAATCCGCCGAGCCTGGCAAGCCCGGTGGACTCGATACGGCCTGGGCGCCGCAAGCCGAGCAGGTCGAACACGGCACCTCGCATATCTCCATCGTCGATGCCGCAGGTCATGCGCTGGCCATGACCACCACCATCGAGGACGGCTTCGGCGCGCGCCAGATGGTACATGGCTTTCTGCTCAACAACCAACTCACCGACTTCTCCTTCGCGCCGGCCGATGCCGCCGGCAAGCCCATCGCCAACCGCGTCGAAGCGGGCAAGCGACCGCGTTCCAGCATGAGCCCGACCCTGGTGTTCGACCGCGGCAGCGGGCAGTTGTCGATGAGCCTGGGTTCGCCGGGCGGCGCGCTGATCATCCACTACACCGCCAAAACACTGCTCGGCACCCTGGCCTGGGGGCTTGACGCGCAAGCGGCGATCGACCTGCCGAATTTCGGTTCGCTCAACGGCCCGACGCTGCTCGAAGCGCAGCGTTTCCCCGCAGCGACCATCGCCGCGCTCAAGGCACGCGGCCACGAAGTCCAGGAGATGCCCATGGTAAGCGGCCTGCAGGCCATCCAACGCACGCCGACAGGTTACTTCGGCGGTGCCGATCCGCGCCGGGAAGGGATCGTGAGGGGAGAGTGAACAGGGATAGAATGCAAATGATGATAACAAGCCATCTCCATTCTGCTTGGCCAGGCCGCCAGTCCACGTAACAGGACCATTCGATGGTACGTAAAATCCCCGGGCGGCTGCGCGAAATCTCCCGACATGATCTGTTGTTCGTGGCGCTGCCCTCGCTCATGCTGCTGATCGTCGGCTTCTGGGCGGCGGCACAGTTCATCCGGCCGGCTCCGCCCCGGCAAATCATTCTCAGCAGCGGTGCCGAGAGCGGCGCCTATCAGCGCTTCGCCGCGCGCTACAAGGATGTGCTGGCGCGTTATGACATCGAACTGGTGGAGAAGCCATCCGCCGGTTCGCTGGAAAACCTGCAACGCCTGCGCGACGAGAAATTCGAAGTCGACGCCGGCTTCATCCAGGGCGGCACCGCGCATGCCGCCAGCGACGATACGCTGACTTCCATCGGCAGCCTTTTCTACGAGCCACTGTGGATTTTCTACCGCGCCGAATTGGCGAAAGACCAGGCGAGCGGCAGCCTGAATAAACTGACCCAGCTCAGGGGGCGCCGCATTGCCGTCGGTACGCAGGGCAGCGGCACCTACAAGCTGGCAACGGAATTGCTCGAAGCCAATGGTATCGCCGCTGCGCCAACCCGGCTGGTGGAAACCGGCGGCCTGGAGGCGGCCGAAGCCTTGCGGAAAGGCAAAGTGGATGTGGCGTTCGTGGTCGGACCGACGCAATCGGCGGCGGTATGGTTGCTGTTGTATACCGATGGTGTCCGTTTGATGAGCCTGTCGCACGCCGAGGCCTACACGCGTCGTTTCCCGTATTTGGCCAAACTGACTCTGCCGCGCGGCGGCATCGATCTGGCGCGCGATATCCCCTCCCGCGACACCAGCCTGGTGTCGCCGATGGCGACGCTGGTGGTGCGCGAGGATATTCACCCGGCATTAATCGACCTACTCCTGCAGGCGGCGACCGAAGTGCATGGCGACACCGGCCTGTTCCAGAAGCAGGGGGAATTCCCACGCCCGACACAGATCGACTTCCCGATTACCAGCGAAGCGGAACGTTACTACAAGTCGGGCAAGCCTTTCCTGCAGCGCTATCTGCCGTTCTGGGCGGCAACACTGATCGACCGGCTGGTGGTCATGCTGGTGCCGCTGTTCGCACTGCTGATCCCGATCCTCAAGTTCGCGCCGTCGCTATACGGCTGGCGGGTACGCTCGCGCATCTTCCGCCGTTACGGCGAGCTGAAGCTCATCGAAGCGGAAGTGGATCTGGAACCGCATCGGCATACGCGCGAGGAATGGCTGGCGCGGCTGGATCGCATCGAGACCGATGTCAATCGCATGCAAACGCCGCTGCCTTTCTCCGACATGCTATATACGCTGCGCGGCCACATCGGCCTGGTGCGCGAGGCGATCCGGCACAAGACTTAGAACCTGTCTTAAAGGCGCCGAATTTTCTCCAGCAGCGCGGTCGTCGAGCGTTGATGGATGAAGGGAATCGACACCACCTTGCCGCCGCGCGCCAGCACTTCCCGTGCGCCGACGATGTTGTCCGGCGACCAGTCGCCGCCCTTCACCAGTACGTCCGGCTGGCTCAGCAGAATCAACTGCAACGGCGTGTCCTCGGCGAAGCTGGCGACCAGGGACACGCTGCTCAGCGCCGCCAGCAACGCCATGCGATCGTCGAGCGGATTCACGGGCCGTTCGTCGCCCTTGCCGAGGCGTCTCACCGAATCATCGGCGTTGACCGCAACCAGCAAACTGGCGCCAAGCGCGCGCGCCTGGGCCAGATAGGTCACATGACCGCGATGCAGGATGTCGAAGCAGCCATTGGTAAACACCAGCGGCCGCGGCAACGACTGGATACGCGCCGCCAGATCTTCAGCCCGGCACAGCTTGGCTTCGAAATCGGGCCGAGGGAACGCCATCGCAGGAAGGCTTTATTGTTTCTTGCTTGCAGCAGCACGACTGTCGATTTTGCGCGCTTCCTCATCGCCGATGATCTCGAACAATCGCACCACTTTCATCACGCCGCCGGTCGTGCGGGCCACTTCGACTGCCGCATCGGCTTCGCGCTGGGTGACAAGTCCAAGCAAAAATACCGCACCGGATTCAGTGACGACCTTGACGTGGTTGGTTGAAAACTGGCTGGCATCGACGAAGCGGGCCTTCACCTTGGAGGTGATGTAGGCGTCGCTGCTGCGCGAACCGAGCGAACTCACTCCGGACACCTGCAGTTCATTGCTGATGGCTTTGACATTGGGTACGCCGCTGGTCAGCTTCTCCGCTTCCGCCTTGGCCGCCGCATCGGGAACTTCGCCGGTGAGCAGCACGCTGCGATTGAAACTGGTGACATTGACATGCGACAGGTTGCCGAGTTTTTCGGCGATGCGATTACTGGCGCGTACCTCGATCCCCTCGTCGGTGAGGATGGTCTCTGCCGCGCGGCGATCCACGGCCAACATCATCCCAGTCCCTACTCCCGCGCCCACCCCGAACGCTGCGGCGCCGACGCAGCCCGCCAGGCCCGGCGTCAATGCCGCCAGCAGTATCCAGGTGACGAGACGATAGGGCTTGAAATTCGATGCTCTCATTCGGATTCTCCCAGTAACAGATTGTCGATGCCGTCGCACAGGCAGTGCAGCACCAGCAGATGGACTTCCTGGATGCGTGCCGTGCGCGCGGTCACGCGTTCCGGCACGCAAATGTGGACATCGGTTTCGCCGAGCAATTCGGCCATCTTGCCGCCATCCTTGCCGGTCAGCGCCACCACGCGCACTTCGCGCAGATGGGCGGCACGGATTGCCTCGATCACATTGGGCGAGTTGCCGCTGGTGGAAATTGCCAGCAGCACGTCGTTGGGTTGCCCCAGCGCCCGCACCTGCTTGGAGAAAACCTCCTCGTAGCTGTAATCGTTGGCGATCGAAGTCAGCGTCGAAGTGTCGGTGGTCAATGCAACCGCTGCCAGCGGCGGCCGCTCCATCTCGAAACGGTTGAGCAGTTCTGCGGCGAAATGCTGCGCATCGGCAGCCGAACCGCCGTTACCGCAAGCCATGATCTTGCCGTTGGCAAGCAGGGTGTTGGCCATCAGTTCGACCGCCGCCGCAATCGGCGCAGCAAGAACTTCGACCGCATCCAGCTTGACCTGGGCGCTGTTGGTGAACTGTCGGGCAATGCGGGCAACGAGATCCATGAGCGGGAGAGAAACGGCAGGCGTTGAATAGGTTGAAATCGGCGGCGATTTTAGCATGGCCCTTATCGGCACAGTGCCGGCCCCGGCCGGCACTGTCGATTTTACAAGTTACAAGTCACAACACGACATGCACGTCGATGAATACCCGCTGCCACGGGTTGGGATGGTTGCGCAGTTTGGCGATACGCGCTTCGAGCCGGGCGCCGCGGTCCATCTCGGCTGCCACGGCGCCGTTTTCGACACGCGGCAAATAGCCGAGCTGCTGCCCATGCCAATCGACCCGAACGGCTTTCGGATCGTGCGGATTGTCGGGTTCGCGTACCAGGGTCAACCCATCGCCGACTTTCATTTCGTCCCAGACAGCCGCACCGGCATGGTACTGGAACCCGGCCAGCGGCGAGCTTTGCACCAGAATGCGGACGGTTTGCGCCGATACGGCGGCGCAGGCCAGCAGCATGAGCCAGGCCAGGCTAATTTGTCTCAAATGCATTGCGTATCCATTCGATGCCGGCTTCAGTCAAGCCGTTCAGCAACACCGCGTCGAAGCGGCAGGGCTGCTCGCGCTTGCCGGCGAGGTAATGGCGCGCAGCGAATATCAGGCGCCGTTGCTTGGTCGCGGTGATGCTGGCGGCGGCGCCGCCGAAATCGCGGTGCGTGCGCAACCTGACTTCGACGAAGACCAAACTGCCGCGATCGTCGCAGATCAGATCGATTTCGCCACCGCGCACCCGCCAGTTGCGCTCCAGCACGCGCAGGCCCTGGCGTTCGAGATAAGCTGCGGCCAAGGCTTCGGCCTGGTTGCCCGCAAGTTGCGTTGTTTCGCCGGACGACTTCATCGGAATCGCTTGCATGCCGCCGGAGGGGGCTGGACAATAGGCCACCGAGTGCGAAGACGGGACATGGGATGCATCAGCCGGCGAACAAGACAACAGCATTATATGTGGTGGCGACGCCGCTGGGAAACCTCGGCGACATCACCCTGCGCGCGCTCGAGGTGCTGCGCGGCGTCGACGCGATTGCCTGCGAGGACACCCGCCATACGCGGCGACTGCTCGACCACTACGACATTCGCGTTCCCGCCTTCGCCCTGCACGAGCACAACGAAGCCGGTGCGGCGCAGCGTCTGATCGTCATGCTGGCCGAGGGCAAGCGCGTGGCGCTGGTCTCCGATGCCGGCACCCCCGGCATTTCCGATCCCGGTGCGCGCGCGGTCGCTGCGGTACGCGCCGCAGGCTATCCGGTGATCCCGCTGCCCGGCCCGAATGCCGCGATTGCCGCCCTCTCGGCCGCCGGATTGAACGATCCGCATTTTCTGTTTGTCGGCTTCCTGCCCGCCAAAGCCGCGGCGCGGCGACAACAGATCGAGGCGTTGAAAGCGGTTTCGGCAACGTTGATATTTTATGAAGCGCCGCACCGCATCGCCGACACCATCGCCGACCTTGCCGGACTTCTGGAGCCGCAGCGCAAGCTGGTGGTGGCACGAGAACTCACCAAGCTGTTCGAACAAATCGTCGCCATGCCGCTAGCCGATGCCCCGGCCTGGCTGGCAGACGACCCGAACCGGCAGCGCGGCGAGTTCGTCCTGTTGGTCTCGGCGCCACCGCCAGCGCAAACACTGCCCGCAGATGCGCTGCGCATCCTGCGGCTTCTGCTGGCGGAATTGCCGCTCAAGCAAGCGGTGAAACTCGCCGCGGAGATCACCGCTATGCCAAAAAATGCGCTCTACGAACAAGCGCTGGCGTGGAAGGATCAAAAGCTATAATCACAGCATCATGCAAACCCTGACCATCACCCGCCCCGACGACTGGCACCTGCATCTGCGCGACGGTGCGGCGCTGGCGGCGGTGCTGCCGGACACGGCGCGGCGTTTTGCGCGTGCCATCGTCATGCCCAACCTGAAGCCACCGGTCACCACATTGGCGCAGGCAGTGGCGTATCGCGAACGGATTTGCGCCGCCTTGCCCAAGGGCATGCAATTTGCGCCTTTGATGACCTTGTATTTAACCGACGACACGCCCGCGTCGGAAATCGACGCCGCCCGCAACAGCGGCGTAGTGCATGGAGTCAAACTCTATCCGGCCGGCGCAACGACGAATTCGGCTGCCGGCGTGACCGCTCTGGCAAAATGCGCCGCGGCATTGGCGCGTATGGAAAAGCTGGGCATGCCGTTGCTGGTGCATGGCGAAGTGACCGAGCCGGCGGTCGACGTCTTCGACCGCGAAGCGGTGTTCATCGAGCGTATGCTGGCACCGCTGCTCAAGGACTTTCCGGCGCTGCGCGTAGTGTTCGAACACGTCACCACGCGCGAGGCGGTCGACTTTGTGTTGGCGGCCGGCACCAACCTCGCGGCAACCATCACGGCACATCATTTGCTGCTCAACCGCAATGCGATTTTCGCCGGCGGCATCCGCCCGCATCATTACTGCCTGCCGCTCCCGAAGCGCGAGACGCATCGCCAAGCCCTGGTCGCGGCGGCAGTTTCCGGCAATCCGAAATTTTTCCTCGGCAGCGACTCCGCCCCCCATGCCAAGACAGCCAAGGAGCATGCCTGCGGCTGTGCCGGCTGCTACACCGCACACGCCGGCATCGAACTGTACGCCGAGGCGTTCGAGGCGGCGGAGGCGCTGGAGCGCCTGGAAGCCTTTGCCAGTTTCCATGGCGCCGACTTCTATGGAATGCCGCGCAATACCGGGAAAATAACCCTATGCAAGGAAAGCTGGCAGGTCCCCGCTTCCCAGCCGTTTATCGATGGTGACCCGCTGGTGCCGCTGCGCGCCGGAGAGACAATTGCTTGGAGGATAAAATCATGAACTTGGCAACGAAGATGGTCTTGGGAATGACGGCAGCCACGTTGCTGGCAGCCTGCGGCAGCACCGATTCGGCCTCCTACCAGATCGCCGGGCCCCGGCACAGCCTGTCGCTGATCCGTACCAAGGAGTTAGCCTGGAGCAAGGGTTGGGAACTGGCGCTGGTTGCCGAACGAGATACCGAATGCATGCGTCGCCACCATCTCCAGCCCACGCCGGAGGGCGAGTTCAAGGCACAGTTGTTCCGCTCGCTGGAAGGCAACTATATCCTCCAGCAGGGCAACAACTGGTATGTCACGGAAACGCGGAAGTGCCAGTTGCAGCAGTTCAAGCAGGCACCGCGCGAACCGGGCGATCTGCTCGGTACTTTCAATGAAAAAGAGGGGCGGTTGCAGTTCGTTGCCGCACCGAAATCGGCTGCCACGCCGCCCCCGCCGACTGCTACGCCGATGGAACCTCTCCCCGCCACAGTTCCGGCTCCGGTCCCGGCCCCTGTCGCCCGCTAAGTTCATGCCGCCGGTATTCGCCTCGCAACCCTTGTTCGCCCCATTGGCGCCGTTGCTGGTGCATCTGCCGGGCGACGGTGCGATGCTGGAAGTCGATCCCCTGAATACGCTGGCGGCAGAGCGCGGCATCGTCACCGGCAGCGGCGCGCAGCTGCGCTTCGTGGTTCCCGGCGCGAGCGGAATGTCCTACGAAGAACGCGCTTACTGGCTGGGTGAAGTGGAAACCCGGCCGGGCAACTGGCACGACGGGTTCAATGCGCTGGTCTGGCTCGCCTACCCACTCACCAAGGCGGCACTGAACGCACGCCACCATCATGCCTTGGCCGAACAGCCTGCCGCAGGCAAGCAACGCCGCGGCCCGCTCCGCGATGCGCTGACCCAGTTCGACGAGTGCGGGGTTGCCGTCGTCTCGTCGCAGCTGGCGCTTTGGGATGACATACGCGCCCATCGCTGGAAACAAGTCTTTTGGACACGGCGCGCCGAGGTGCAGCGCAGCTTGCGGACATTCGTTTTCGGCCACGCCAGTTTCGACATGCTGCGCACGCCGCACCTCGGCTTGTGCGGCAAGGCGCTGTTCTTGCATGTCGATGACGCCTGGCTAGACTTGCCGCCAGCGGCGCAACTGGCCGACGTCGATCAGCGCATGGCGCAGCGATTCACCGGCGACATGCCAGCCTATGCGCGGCCAAGGGATTTTCATCCTTTGCCGCTGCTGGGCATTCCCGGCGTCACGCCGGACAACGAACGCCCCCAGTATTACGACGATCGACGCCAATTCCGCCAGTTGCGGCTGGTGGATACGGCGCGTAGTATTGCCGGTGATTCCCGGTAAGCAGCGGCGATCTTGATCCAAGCCATGGAAAAACGCGAGATTCTTAAAACCATCGCCGCACAAGCCGCGCAAGGCGGCCTCAAATTTTCCGCCAGCGCCGAGATTGCGCTACGGGTTCGCCGGGCGCTGGACGATCCGGATTGCCACATCGATGTGGCCGCCCGCCTGGTCAAGGCGGAACCGCTACTGGCGGCGCGGGTGGTAGCCATTGCCAACTCGGTGGCCTTCAACTCCTCCGGCCGCGAAATTACCGATGTGCATACTGCCGTGGCCCGCCTGGGGTTTCGAACCGTGCGCGCACTGGCCACGGCACAGGTGACGCGGCAGATGGCGGGAACCTCGATGCTTCCGGAACACCAGGCAATAGCCGGGCAGTTGTGGGAACATACCGCCCACGTGTCCGCCCTGGCACATGTGATCGCCCGCCGCGTGACCCGACAGGATCCCGAAGCCGCAATGTTTGCCGGCATCATCCATGAAGTCGGCGGTTTTTATCTGCTGTCCCGCAGCAAGGATTTTCCCGCCTTGCTGGCAGGCGATCCAATCGACTGGATAGAGTCGGGCGAGAGCGAGATCGGTCGTGCCGTGCTCAAGGCGTTATCGGTGCCGGACTCTGCACTCGATGCAATCGAGGCGCTCTGGCTGGGCTATCTGACCATGCCCCCGGCAACGCTGGGAGACACCCTGATTCTTGCCGACTGGCTGGCACCGGTCGAATCCCCTTTACATCAGGCCAAGGACCATGCCGACGAAGGCATCAGCGCATCAATCGACATGGTCGTCGGACAGGAAACCCTGGTCGATATTTTGCGCGAATCGGCCGAAGAAGTTGAATCGCTTACCAGCGCTCTGCGCTGCTAGTGCCCGTTGTTGAATCTAGGGTACTAGTGCCCGCATTTGAATCTGGGGTACTAGTGCCCGCTGTTGAGTCTAGGGTACTAGTGCCCGCTTTTGAATCTAAGGTACTAGTGCCCGCTCCTGAAGCTAGGGTACGGAGACAACAGCGGACACTGAAACCCGCCGTTGTTTTCGAAGCGCCGACCCTCAGTGCCGAGGCTGTGCGCTCTCCCCCTCAAGGCAATCTCCCTGCACGTAACAGACCAGTTGCTTGATCAGGAAGGCCTGATCCGAGATGGTTTCCTTGATCAGGTCGCGGATCGAAACAATGCCAACCACCCGAGAGTTTTCCCCCAGCACCGGCAGATGACGGATGTGCTTATCATTCATGACGGCCATGGCCTCGTCAACCGTCTTGTCCTGGGAGATGCACGTGACCAGTGACGTCATGATCTCATGGACTTTGGTTTCCAGAGATGTCTTGCCATGGAGTATGCCCTTTCTGGTGTAGTCGCGTTCCGAAAAAATCCCCGCCAGATTGTCTTGTTCCATGACCAGCAGCGCACCGACATTCTCCTGTGCCATCACTTCGAGTGCCCGACGCACGGAATCATTCGGGCCGATACTGCAAACAGCGCGTTTGCGTTCAGCCAATATCTGGGACAAAGTTTTCATGACCGACTCCTATCCTTAAGTGTTGTAGGTCGCTACGAGTTGAAAGATTATCCTATTTTAAGGGGTTCGGCTTTGTCATCCGGAAAATATTGCCTGATTACCCACCTCCCTGCTACGCTCCAGCCCAAGCCAATTCTGCGATGACTGCCATGCCGCCTCGTTCCGCCCGTTTGACTGCACGTGAGCCAGATTACCTGGAAAAAATCCTCAATGCCCGCGTCTACGACGTCGCTATCGAAACTCCGCTGGAACAGGCACCCAACCTGACCCTGCGCAGCGGCAACCGCATCTGGCTGAAGCGCGAGGATATGCAGCCGGTGTTCAGTTTCAAGCTGCGCGGCGCATACAACAAGATGGCGCACCTGACCCCTGCGCAGCGCAAGCGCGGCGTGATCACTGCCTCCGCCGGCAATCACGCCCAGGGCGTGACGCTGGCGGCACAGAGGTTCGGCTGCCGAGCGGTGATCGTGATGCCGGTGACCACGCCGCAGATCAAGGTGAATGCGGTGAAAAGCCGCGGCGGCGAGGTGGTGCTGGCGGGCGACTCTTACGACGAGGCCTACGCCCATGCGCTGAGGCTGGGAAACAAACAGAAACTGACTTTCGTCCATCCCTACGATGATCCCGATGTCATCGCCGGGCAGGGCACCATCGGCATGGAAATATTGCGCCAGCACGCCGACCCCATCGACGCGGTGTTTTGCAGCGTTGGCGGAGGCGGACTGATCTCAGGCGTGGCGGCCTACATCAAGCGGCTGCGGCCGCAAACCCGCATCGTCGGCGTTGAAGCCTGCGACGCCGACGCCATGGACCGTTCGCTGCGGGCCGGCCGGCGCGTCAAGCTCGACCACGTCGGCCTGTTCGCCGACGGTGCCGCGGTGAAGTACGTGGGCAAGGAAACTTTCCGTCTCTGCCGGAAATATGTGGACGAAATGGTGCTGGTCAATACCGACGCCATTTGCGCCGCCATCAAGGATGTGTTCGAGGATACCCGTTCGATCCTCGAATCGGCCGGGGCGCTGGCGGTAGCCGGCGCGCTGGAGTATGCGCGGCGCCATCAACTCAAGGATAGTACGCTGGTGGCAGTGGCATCCGGCGCCAACATGAATTTCGATCGCCTGCGCTTCGTTGCCGAACGCGCCGAGGTGGGAGAACAGCGCGAAGCCGTGCTGGCCGTAACGATTCCCGAGAAGCCGGGCAGCTTCAAGAAGTTCTGCCGCCTGATCGGCACACGCAGCATCACCGAATTCAATTACCGTTATTCGGATGCGTTCGATGCCCAGGTGTTCGCCGGGGTGCAGGTCAGCCACCGCACCGAGTCGCTGCAACTGGTCGAGGCCTTGAAGAAGCATGGGCTGGCCACGCTCGACCTGACCGATGACGAAATGGCCAAGCTGCATGTACGCCACATGGTCGGCGGCCATGCGCCGCACGTGCACCACGAGTTGCTCTACCGCTTCGAATTCCCCGAGCGTCCCGGTGCGCTGATGCGTTTTCTGGAGAGTATGAGCGCCGGCTGGAACATCTCGCTGTTCCATTACCGCAACCACGGCGCCGACTATGCCCGGGTGCTGGTCGGCATGCAGGTGCCGCCGAAAGAGATGAAGGATTTCCGCACCTTTCTCAAGAACCTCGGCTACCAATGCTGGGACGAGAGCAACAACCCGGCCTACAAGTTGTTTCTGGGCTAAAGTTTCTTTGCCGTGAAATATGTCACGGATTCGCTCTCATTTACATTGACCGCCCATCTCGCGTGTGATTGAATGAGCTTGCAGTAATGTAGTTGCAGTATCAGGCAAACCCGGCGAAAGCCGGTGGCGCAAAGCTAAAGGGGCTAACGGACCGAGCGGTTCCAAGCCTGCCAGCTGCCGTATCTGTCCAACAGATTCGACAACGTCACCAGCATGGCCGGCACTCGTTCCCTTTTGTCAGGAGTGTCGACATGAATTCAACATCCCGCCTTTCACCCCGCTTTTCATCTCCTAGGTGCTTGGCGATGGCCGTACTCTGTGCCGCCGCCTTGTTGTTGCCGATGCTCGCCAGCGCCGCCGACGGATTGGGTTTTGGTTACGCGGGTGGAACGGCTACCCTTGCCATCGCCGACGCGCAGGCCGATCCCTTCAATACCGAGGGACAGCTCCGCAGCGGCATTGCCGCATACAACAAGGGCAATTACGCCGAGGCCTTCCGCAAATTCAGGAACATTTCCACGTTGGGCGTACCTGAAGCCGAATACCGTCTCGGATTGATGTATGCCGAAGGACTAGGCGTCCAAAGAAATCCGCGGCTGGCGGCTTATTGGCTCAATCAGGCCGCCAAGCAGAATTTCCCCGGGGCCAGCGACGCGCTGGCCTTAATCAAGCCGAAAGCATCCTAGGTGTTTAGTCCCACGGCATGCTCAATCCGTCGCGTTGTCGGGCCGGGCAGAAAGCGCCGGGCCGGAGGTGAGTATGGCCAAAGCCGCCTGGACATGTTCCGCCGCTTCTCGCCCCAGACTCGTCAGGTACCCGCCGTCGGCTTGCGTGGTTAGTCCCTTGTCATGCAAACGCCGTACGGCGGCGATGACCTCGGCTTCAGCCGTCTTGTGAACCTTGACCCCCTGTTGATTGGTCGCCAGGTCGAAACGTATCAAGGTGTTCAATTCATGGACCAGATCGGGCGTATAGGACACCGGGGAACCTCTCTTTTCGAATAATCGTCGGCATTGAAGTGACAGCATTCTACAGCGTCTGGCTTGGGTGCCCTTTCCGATTGTGCCTGCACTGATTGAGCGCTATAGTTAACTGCGATCCAGATGATGGCCTTGGCGGACCAACAATAAAAATGGCAGAGATCAAACCCCTCGACACGCAGTTGCTGTTTCGTGGCTGCGACTATTCGCTGCTCGAATTCCAGACGACTGCGGAGATAACCGAAGCGACGGAAATCGTCGACCAGTCTCGCGCCATCGATGCCATTCGCTTCGGCATCGACATCAAACGACCCGGCTACAATTTGTTCGTCCTCGGCGAACCGGGCTGCGGTCGCCACTCGGCGGTGCGTCGCATGCTTGAAACCAAGGCCGCGGCCGAACAGACGCCGAGCGACTGGTGCTATGTCAATAATTTCTCCGAGCCCAACATGCCGCGCCTGTTGCGCCTACCGGCAGGCCGCGGGACACAGCTCAAAAAGGACATGCAGCAATTCGCCACCGAGCTGGCCAAGGCCATCTCGGTGGCTTTCGAAAGCGACGAGTACCGTGCCCGCATCGAAGCGATCCAGGAGGAATTCAAACAGAAGGAAGACAGCGCCCTACGCCAGTTGGGCCATGAATCCGCAGAGAACGGGGTCGCGCTGTTGCGTACGCCGCATGGTTTCATATTTGCGCCGGTCAAGGGTGAAGAAACCATAGGACCCGAGGAATTCGAGAAGCTGCCGGACGAGGAAAAGCAACGCATCGGCAACCTGATCGCGACATATGGCGAGCGCCTGCACAAGCTGACCCTGCAATTCCCGCGCTGGCGCCGCGAAATGCAAGGGCGCATCAAGGAGGCCAGCCGCGACACCCTGCGCCTGGCGGCCGGACATCTGATCGAGGAATTGAAGGAGCGCTATACCGACCTGGACAACGTCCTGACCTTCCTCGACGAAGCCATGCGCGACATCGTCGAGATCGGCGAAGCCTTGCGCGAAGCGCCGAAGTCCGAAGACGACAGCAGCGAGTTCATGGTCAGCGGCAACATCTCGCTGGTGCGCTATCAGGTCAACCTGCTGGTGGATAACGGTACGGCCAAAGCGGCGCCGGTGGTATTCGAGGACAACCCGATATTTCCCAACCTGGTTGGGCGTGTCGATCACATCGCCCACATGGGCATGCTGGTAAGCAACTTCACCTTCATCAAATCGGGGGCGCTGCATCGCGCCAACGGCGGCTATCTGGTGCTCGACGCGCTCAAGGTGCTGGCCCAACCGTATGCCTGGGAGGGACTCAAGCGCGCCTTGCGCTCCGCCCAGGTGCGCATCGAATCGTTGAGCCAGGTATTCGGCCTGATCAGCACCCTGCCCATGGAACCCCAACCCATGCCGCTTGAGGTAAAGGTCATCCTGGTGGGCGAACGGCTGCATTACTATCTGCTCAAGGAATACGATCCGGAGTTCGCCGACTTGTTCAAGATCGCCGCGGACTTCGAGGACAACATACCGCGCGACGAAACCAATTTTCGGCTTTACGCGCGCTTTGTCGCCACCCTGGCGCGCGCTGCCGATTTGCGGCCGCTCGACCGCGGCGCCGTGGCACGCATCATCGAACATAGTGTGCGTCTGGCCGGCGATTCGGAGAAATTCACCGCCAGCAGGCGGCGCATCTCGGAACTGCTTCAGGAAGCCGATCATTGCGCCGGCATGGCGGGACGGCAGATCGTGGCACGTGAAGACGTCGAATCCGCGTTGCAGGCGCAGATCCGCCGTGCCGGCCGCCTGCGGGACGCCTCGCAGGAACATATCCTGCGCGAAACCCTCCTGATCTCCGTCGCTGGAGCGCATGTCGGACAGATCAACGGGTTGGCGGTGATCGATCTCGGCGATTTCATGTTCGCCCATCCGGTACGCATCACTGCGACAGTACGCCTCGGCGAGGGCGATGTCGTCGATATCGAACGCGAAGCCGAACTGGGCGGATCGATTCATTCCAAGGGCGTGATGATCCTGTCGGCCTTCCTGGCCTCGCGCTACTCGCACAACACCCCCCTGTCGCTGTCGGCCAGCCTGGTGTTCGAGCAATCCTACGGCCCTGTCGAAGGCGACAGCGCTTCCCTGGGCGAACTATGCGCACTCATGTCTGCCCTGTCCGGCCTGCCGATCAAGCAATCCCTGGCCATCACGGGCTCCGTGAACCAGTACGGACGCGTCCAGCCTATCGGCGGCGTGAATGAGAAAATCGAAGGCTTCTTCGATATCTGCAAGGCACGCGGTCTGAACGGCGAACAGGGTGTGCTGATCCCCGCCGCCAACGTCAAGCACCTGATGCTGCGCGAGGATGTGGTGGCCGCCTGCACCGAGGGCAAGTTCCGGATCTATGCGGTCACCGAGGTCGATCAAGCGATCGAGCTGCTCACTGGCATCCAGGCCGGCATGCCGGACGAACAGGGAGTGGTGCCGGAAGGCTCGGTCAATTACCTGGTGGCAACTCAGCTGGCCGAAATGTCGGCCTTGCGCCAGGCTTTCGGCTCGTCCGGCAAACGACGCTTGGCCAAGAAGGACAAGCCCGGCTAAGGCGGCTGGCGGCTGGAAATGGCGCGCTCGGCCCGGCGGCAGGCTGTTCCTCGGCACGCTGGAAGAGTCCGCATACCGGTTTCCCGGTATCCAAAAATACGCAATTCTTGGTATATCCGCCTGCCTTTCTACCTACTATCATACTAAAGTGACTTTATTGCATTGAATGTCCAATTTGCCGGATACCGGGTTTTCGTGGGTAGCGACAAGCTTTCCGACTGGCAGAAGCCGATGCGAAAATCGACGGCATACCTGGCTTGAGGAACGTTTTACTGGAAGTGACTGGTACTTCGTCCAATCTGAAAGGAGCAATCATGCACAGCATTACGCGTTTCGAACCCTTCGGCAATCTTTCCCGCTTCGATCCATTCGGCGATATCGACAACATGTTCAAAGGCTTCATGTTGAGGCCCGTCTTCCGCGACATGGAAGCGGAACCCCAAATGAAGATCGACGTTTCGGAAGAAGACAAGTCCTACCTGGTCAAGGCGGAGATTCCTGGCGTGAACAAGGACGACATCCACGTGTCCGTCGATGGCAACCAGGTTTCCATCAGCGCCGAAGTCAAACATGAAAAGGAAGAAAAAAAAGGCAAGAAGGTCATCCGCAGCGAACGCTATTACGGCAACGTCTACCGCAGCTTCACGCTCGGCCAGGATGTCGACCAAAGCGCGGCCAAGGCAAAATATGCTGACGGTATACTTGAGCTGACGCTGCCAAAAAAACCGGGCACTGCCGCCAAGCGACTGACGATTTCCTGAGCCCCGACTGGAAGCTTCAACCGTCGCTTACGCTGCGATAGCGAAGTCGGACATGCGGCAACAATGAGGCAACATACCGAACACTCGAGCAAAGCAATCCGCGGTGCAGCCCGCAACTGGGTTTCGCCCATGGAGTCGAAACTGCCGCCAAGATTCGCGCTGGGCAACCAGGTCTTCGCCGCGGACAGGCTGCTGCTGGGAAGAATGTTGGCATCGCTCGGCAATCCGCCCTTGCGGATCGCGCTTTGGGATGGACAAGGGGCGACCGGCCCGAACACCCCCGCTGCAGCATGCATGATTATTCGCGACCGCGGCGCCCTCTTGAAGTTGATCTCCAATCCGGAGTACTGGTTCGGCGAGATGTATACCGCCGGACGCATCGACGTGCAGGGCGACATGGTTGACTTCATCGAGACGATATATCGTTCGCTGCCGCGCGTCGGCCAGGGAACGCTCGGGCAAAAACTGTTGGCGCCATTCTGCGATGTCCAGCGCAACTCCTTGCCGAAGGCGCGCAGCAACATCCACCATCATTACGATATCGGCAACGAGTTTTACGAACTTTGGCTGGATAAGGAGATGGTGTACACCTGCGCCTATTTTCCCGTCCCGACGATGGGGCTGGAAGATGCGCAAATTGCCAAGCTCGACCACGTATGCCGAAAACTGCAACTGAAACCGGGCGAAACGGTGGTGGAGGCGGGTTGCGGCTGGGGTGCCTTGGCGCTGCACATGGCCAGGAATTACGGCGTGAAGGTAACAGCCTACAACATCTCCAAGGAACAAATCGCCTTCGCCCAGCAACGTGCCGCCGATACCGGCTTGAGCGAACAGGTCGAGTTCATCGAAGACGACTACCGCAACCTGAACGGGGAATTCGATGCTTTCGTGTCCGTCGGCATGCTGGAGCATGTCGGCGCAGAAAACTATCCTGCGCTGGGAGCGGTCATAGAGCGCAGCCTCAAGCCTAGCGGCCGCGGCCTGATTCATTCCATCGGCCGGGATTATCCCAGTTCGATGAACCCCTGGATCGAGCGCCGGATATTTCCCGGCGCCTGTCCGCCAAGTCTGTCGCAGATGATGCAGATCTTCGAACCTTTCGGCTTTTCTGTGCTCGACGTGGAAAACCTGCGACTGCATTACGCCAAGACCCTGGAGCACTGGATGGCGCGTTACGAGAACGCCGCGGCAAAGATATCGGCCATGTTCGATCCGGCCTTCGTACGCGCATGGCGACTGTACCTGGCAGGATCCCTCGCCGCGTTCAGGTCGGGCGACATGCAACTGTTCCAAGTGAGCTTCGCCCGCTCCGGCTATAACCAGATTCCCTGGAACCGGCATCACTTGTACGTTTCCTGAAAGGGACTCCGATGAAAACCTGTGATGTACTCATCGTCGGGGGCGGACCCGCCGGATCGAGCTGCGCCTGGCAGCTGGGCAAGCGCGGGCTGGATGTGATCGTCATGGACAAGGCGGCCTTCCCGCGCGACAAGGTATGTGCCGGCTGGATTACCCCGGAGGTTGTGGCGGCGCTGCAAATGGACACGCAAGCTTATGCCGCCGAGCGTGTGTTTCAACCCATCGCGGCCTTTCGCACCGGCCTGATCGATGGCAAGGAGCTGGAGACCCGTTACCCTGCCACGGTCAGCTACGGCATACGCCGCCGCGAGTTCGACGATTACCTGCTGCAACGCTCGGGTGCGCGTCTGGAACTCGGCCAGGCGCTGCAATCCATGGAAAGACGCGGCAGCCGGTGGATAGTCAACGAAACGCTGTCGACGCCGCTGATCGTCGGCGCCGGTGGGCACTTCTGCCCGGTGGCCCGTTTTCTGGGCGCACAGTTTGGCGCCGACGAATCCGCAGTGACGGCCAAGGAAATCGAGTTCGAGATGACTCAGCAACAGATCGATGACTGCCGGGTACGCTCGGACACGCCCGAGCTTTACTTCAGCCGGGACCTCAAAGGATACGGCTGGTGTTTCAGGAAAGGCCGGCATCTGAATATCGGCCTGGGCCGGGAAGACAATCATGGCCTGACCGGGCAGCTCAATCACTTTCTGGATTTCCTCAGGCAACGCGGCAGACTCCCGCGGGACACCCCGGTTAAATTCCAGGGTCATGCCTATCTTCTTTACGGACATGCGGATCGCAAGCTACTCGACGACGGCGTACTGCTGGTCGGCGATGCCGCCGGGCTGGCCTATCCGCAAAGCGGTGAAGGCATCAGGCCGGCGGTCGAATCCGGCCTGATAGCCGCCGCCAGCATCATCGAAGCCGCAGCAGACTACCGTCGCCAGACGCTGATGACTTACCCGGCCCGGCTGATTGCGCGGTTTGGCAATGCATCTGCCCCGGCCACCGCCTTTCCAGGGTTTCTGCGTCAGATCCTGGCCAAGACATTGATGGATAGCCGCTGGTTTACCCGCCGCATCGTACTGGACCGCTGGTTCCTCCATGCCCATCAAGCGGAGTTGCAAATAGGTTAGTCATGGAACGATCTGCGCTCATTCGCAAGATACCGAATGAACTGCGCGTGGCGCCGAACCTCGACGATTACGCAAAGGCGCACAAAGCGTTTTCCTGGGATGAAATACGCCAGGGGCTGGAGGGACTGCCGGGCGGCGGTTGCAACATTGCCTACGAAGCGGTCGACCGTCACGCCGCCGGAGCGATCCGGGAACGCACCGCGTTTCGCTTTCTCGGCCATGCCGACGCGAGCGGCACGATACCCATGCGCGATATCACCTATGCGGAATTGTTCCGCCTAACTTGCCGCTTCACCAATGTCCTGCGGCGCCTCGGCATGGCATGGGCGACCGGCTGTTTGTCCTCGCGGAACGGAGCCCTTAACTCTACAAATGAGCTGGCGACCTTGAACGATCTCGTCGGCTACTTGCGGCAGCGCTGTCCGGCCTGAACGGAAGAACGACAGTGAACACGCCAAGCACATCGCAGCCCACGACCATGCTCAGTCCCGATGATGCGCTTGTCATCGTCGATGTGCAGAACGACTTTCTTCCCGGCGGCAGCCTCGCCGTGCCTCATGGCGACGAAGTGCTGGCGCCGCTCAACGGCTACCTCGCCGCGTTTGCCCGGCAGGGCTTGCCGGTGTATGCCACGCGCGACTGGCACCCGCCCAACCACTGTTCCTTTATCGGGCATGGCGGGCAATGGCCGCCGCATTGCATCGCCGGCACCGCCGGTGCGCGGTTCGCCGCCGCATTGCATCTGCCGCCCGACGCATGCCTGGTCTCGAAAGCGACCGGCGCGAAAACCGAGGCCTATTCCGGTTTCTCCGGCACCGGACTGGATGGATTGCTGCGCGACGCCGGCGTTCGGCACCTGTTCGTCGGCGGCCTGGCCACCGACTATTGCGTGCTCGGCACAGTCCTGGATGCATTGAACCTCGGTTATGCGGTGCTGCTGCTGCGCGACGCGATCCGCGCGGTCGACGCCAAGCCGAACGACGGCCAGCGCGCCTTGGCCGAAATGCTCAGGCTGGGCGCCCGAAGCGTCGAGCTCCGTGAAATCGCCGGGTGACGAAATGCGTACCACCGACTCCGTGCTGCTCACCGACCTCTACCAGCTCAGCATGCTGCAGGCATACCACGACCAAGGCATGAACGACATCGCGGCGTTCGAATTTTTCGTGCGCAAGCTGCCGGAGTGTCGCAACTTCCTTGTCGCGGGAGGGCTGGAGCAGGTGCTGGATTTCCTTGAGGGCCTCCACTTCACGGCTGACGAACTGGACTGGCTGACCAGCCTCGGCCGCTTCGGCGCGGAGTTCGTCGACAGCCTCGCCTCGCTGCGTTTCGGCGGCGATGTATACGCCATGCCGGAAGGCACGCCGTTCTTTGCCGACGAACCGATCCTGCGCGTCGTGGCACCCATGCCGCAGGCGCAACTGGTCGAAACGCGCATCATCAACCTGCTGCAATTCCAGACCCTGGTTGCGTCCAAGGCGGTACGCTGCGTGCTGGCGGCGCCGGACAAGCTGCTGGTCGATTTCGGCCTGCGCCGCGCCCACGGCGCCGAGGCAGGCCTGCTTTCGGCGCGCGCGAGCTTTTTCGCCGGGTTCGGCGGCAGCTCGAACATGCTTGCCGGAAAGCGCTGGGAAGTGCCGCTGTTCGGTACCATGGCGCACTCCTTCATCCAGGCGCACGAAGACGAGAAGATGGCGTTCGAACACTTCGCCCGCAGCCATCCACGCGCCAACACCATGCTGATCGACACCTACGACACCGAAGCCGCGGCGCACCAGCTGGTGCCGCTCGCCGCACGTCTCGCGCAAGACGGTATCGACATCCAGGCGGTGCGCCTCGACAGCGGCGACCTGGGCGAACACGCCCGGCGCGTACGGGCCATCCTCGATGCCGGCGGGTTGGCCAACGTCAAGATATTTGCCAGCGGCAATCTCGACGAATACAAGTTGCGCGACCTGATCAAAGCCGGCGCGCCCATCGACGGCTTCGGCATCGGCACGCGCATGAACACCTCGGCCGACCGGCCCTACCTCGACTGCGCCTACAAGTTGCAGGAATATGCCGGCCAACCCCGCCGCAAGCACTCCGAAGGCAAGGCCACCTGGCCGGGGCGCAAGCAGGTCTATCGCAGCCTCGACGCATCCGGACAGTGCGTGGCGGACTTGCTGACCCTTGCCGACGACGCGCACCCCGACAAGCCGCTGCTGCAACCGGTGATGCGCAACGGTTGCCGCCTGGCGCCCTCGCCGCCCTTGGTGGCCGTGCGCGAATATGCCATGGCGGAGCTGATGCGCCTGCCGGCGGCGCTGCGCTCGCTCGATCCGACGCCGGCCCATTCCCTCTATCCCGTGATCGTGTCCGCGAAGCTGCACGACCTGGCCCGCAGCGTCGATCTGCGCCAGCCGCATTAGCGCCATGAATCTGCCCGTCCATGGCGATGCCGGCATCGACCAGGCAAGCCTGCTGCAAGGGCTGCTGCAAGCGCGCTGCTATCCGCACCGGGTGGACGACGTCGAACGCATCGAAACCCACATCTCCACCGTGCTGCTGGCCGGCGACTACGCCTACAAGATCAAGAAGCCGGTGAACCTGGGCTTCCTGGATTTCTCCACACTGGCGCTGCGTCGCCGCTATTGCGAAGAAGAACTGCGCCTCAACCGACGCCTCTCGCCGCGCCTCTATCTGGACGTCGTGGCCATCGTCGGCAGCGAGGCCGGGCCGCGCATCGCCGAGTCCGCCGATCCCGAAGCCGGGGGCATCCTCGAATATGCCGTCAGGATGCGGCGCTTCGACCAGGCGGCGCTGCTCGACCGCATGCTCGCCAACGGCCAATTGACGGAGCGACATCTGGACGCGCTGGCCGTCGCCATAGCCGCTTTCCATGCCCGGATTCCCCGCGCCGGGGAGACCGGCGATGGCGCCGAATACGGTACGCCGCAACGCGTCGAGCTGCCGATACGGCAGAACTTTGCCCAGATCCGTCCCCTGCTCGCGGACGCCGGAGAACTTGCCGCACTCGCTGCACTGGAGGGCTGGTGCCTCGCCATGCACACCGCGCTTGCCCCCTGCATGGCCGAACGTAGGCAAGCGGGATATGTGCGCGAATGTCACGGCGACCTGCATCTGGGCAACATCGCCTGGATCGATGAGGCAATCCAGATTTTCGACTGCATCGAGTTCAATCCAGGCCTGCGCTGGATCGACGTCGCCAGCGAGACCGCGTTCACCGCCATGGACCTCGCCGCGCGCGGCCGGCCCGACTGGGGGGCGCGCTTCCTCAACGACTACCTGGAAATCACCGGCGACTACGCGGCGCTGCGGCTGCTGCCGTACTACCTCGTGTACCGCGCCATGGTGCGCGCCAAGGTGGCGCGCATCCGCGCCGCCCAGACGGACGCCGGGCCGCGAAGGGCCGCGCTCGCCGACTATGCCGAACACATACGCCTGGCGCATTCATTCACCTTGCCGCGAAAGGCCGCCCTGCTCCTCACGCACGGCGTCTCGGGCAGCGGCAAGACGACGGCGGTGCAGCCGCTGATCGAGCGGATGGGCGCAGTGCGGCTGCGCTCGGACATCGAGCGCAAGCGCCTGCACGGGATGGCGCGCGAAGCCCGCAGCGGCTCGGCGCCCGGCGCCGGACTGTATGCGAAAGCCGCCAGCCAAGCCACCTACGCCGAGCTGCGGCGCCTGGCCGGGCTGGCGCTGGCGGCCGGCTATCCGGTCATCGTCGACGCCACCTTCCTGCAGCGCAGCCAGCGCGACGATTTCCGCGCCCTCGCCGCCGAGCTGAAGCTGCCCTTCCTGATCCTCGATTGCCGCGCCGAAGCACATGAGTTGCGCCGGCGCGTGTCGCAACGCCAAGCCGCCGGGACGGATGCCTCCGAGGCGACCCTGGCGGTGCTGGAACGGCAGTTGCGGGACGACGAGGGAATTGCCGCGAACGAATCCGCTTACGCCATCGTCATCGATACGCAACAGACCGTGGCCGACGATCTCGTCGCGGACGTGTGCCGACGGCTACGCGGCAAGGCCTGAGCGGGAAAGATCCGATCACTTGCGGACGCGAATTCGGGTCTGGTCGACAAATTCATCCCATTCGTTACCGTAATTGTCGTAGTGGATCTTATACTTGCCGTTGCGGACTTCCAGCACGCGGGCCGGCCACCATGAGCCATGCCACTCGACATCGACCGAGTCCCCGCGTGAGAACTTCAAAACGGGAGCGTCGGCAGCGCCGGCGGGCATGTTGGCCGAGGCGAGAGCCTTGATGCGGTTCTTCGCAATGCCGGAAAAGCTGCCGGCCGGATACTTGCGGAGGTACTCTTCGAAATCGGCCTTGTCATTGCTGGCCTTGATGCTGCTCCAGAATTCGAGCTCGACGGCTTCGCGGTTTGGTGCCGCCTGTACCACTGGCGGCGCAGGCGGCGGCGTGATGGCTGGCGGGTTCTGTATATTGACTGTCACCGGGCCCGAGATGAAATAAAAATCGCCGTCTGTCTGGTCGTAGATCGCCGGGTTCTGGTCATGGCCGACGCCCTTGGCTTTGGCGATCACCGTGCTCCTGAGCTTGCGCACGGCTTCGTCGAGGCGCAACCCCGGCGTCGCGATCAGCGGCAGAAACTCGCGCGTGAACAAACCGTTGGGGTTGCTGTCGTTTTCCGAAAGTTTGTCGAGCGCCTGCTGGCCGATACCGGCCGAATAGACGACGAGCGTCCCGTTCGGCGCCTGTGGAATCGCCAGCCCGCGCGCCGAACCGATGCTGCGCCCATAGGCTTTTTTGAATGGATTGTCGCGGCAGGCATCGATCACCAGCAAGGAGAGCTTGGCCTTGGCGTCGGCCAGGCGTTCGAGAACGCGCTGCATGTCTACCGCCTCGTCGACCAGGTCCTGTTCGGTTTTCACATTGATGTCGACAGGCAGCAAGTAATTGTTGCCGCCCGCTTGCACCCCGTGCCCTGCGTAGAAGAAAATTCCGACCCCGCCGCCGGCGACCTTGTCGACAAACAGGCTGACGGCCTGGTTCATTTCGCGGCGAGTGAGATTCGAGTAGGACAACACTTCGAAGCCCACCTTCTGCAGCTGTTGGCCAACCGCACGCGAGTCGTTGGCGGCCTTTTCAAGACGCGAGACACCCTGATAGCTGTCGTTTCCTATCACCAGTGCAACACGTTTTTCGGGTGCCGCCACGACACTTGTTGCCGATAAAATCAACAACAGCACGGCAGCCACCAGGTAATGCCTGCTCGCAGATACTTTCATCCGTCTATCGCCTATGGTTTCCGGCCAGGCAAAATGTCCATCACTCGGAAAAGCCCCCAGTCGATCCGTCTCCGTAGCGCCACATCATGTTCTTCTCGCTGCAAATCACCGTTTGTCCGCAAGAGGGACACGGGGCCTTAAGTCCATCCTCGATGGCGCGCAGTAGAGATTCCATATCTCCGAAAGGTTCCGGGCTCGCAAAAACGGCCCGGCAGTGGCCGCACCTGACTCTTACATCCGAAATTTCCGCCATGATTCAGGTTGTCCTTTCCTGATAATGAATAAGACCGCCAGGACTTAGGCAAGGTTCGTGGGCAGCTTGGCTTGCTGGCACGCGGCGATCACGGTATTCCGCAGCAGGCAGGCAATCGTCATCGGCCCGACCCCTCCGGGCACCGGCGTGATGGCGCCGGCAACCTTCACGGCTTCGTCAAACGCCACGTCGCCGACCAGTCGCGTGCCGCCATCGGGCTTCGCCACACGGTTGATCCCCACGTCGATGACGGTCGCGCCTGGCTTGATCCAGTCGCCTCGAATCAGTTCGGGCTTGCCGACCGCAGCGACCAGGATGTCGGCGCGACGGCATTCCGCCGCCAGGTCGACAGTCCGCGAGTGGGCGATGGTTACCGTGCAGTGTTCGCGCAGCAGCAGCGCGGCCATCGGCTTTCCCACGATGTTCGAGCGCCCGACCACGACTGCGTGTTTCCCTGACAAGGAGCCAAGGCGATCTTTGATCAGCATCAGGCAGCCCTGCGGGGTACACGACACCAGCGACGGCAGGCCCGTCGTGAGGCGACCGACATTGATCACGTGGAATCCATCGACATCCTTGTCCGGATCGATCGCGTTGATGACGGATTGATCGTTGATGTGCGCGGGGAGCGGCATCTGTACCAGGATGCCGTGTACGGCGGGGTCGCGATTCAGCTTATCGACGAGTGCCAGCAAATCGTTTTCCGACGTGCTTGCCGGCAGGCGATGCTCGATCGAACGCATGCCTGTCGCCTCGGTCTGGCGGACTTTGTTCCGGACGTATACCTGACTCGCCGGATCTTCGCCGACCAGCACAACCGCCAAGCCGGGAAGCAGGTGATGTTCGGCCACCAAGCGAGCGACTTCCACGGCGAGCTGGCTAACGAGCCGATCGGCGAACGCTTTGCCGTCAATGATCTTGTGTTCCATGGTATTTCACTATCTCCTTACGATTCAAACTGTATTGTCGATAATCTAACAAATAAAACCGCCCAGCGACTGGCCTTCGATGCGCAGGTTCTTGCCGCCTTCAGAATTCCAGCGGGTCGACGTCGAGATGCCAGCGCAAGGCGCGCGGCAGCTTGATTGAATACAGCCGTCCGACCCATGCTGCCAGAAAAGTTTGCAACGCCGGGCGGCTCGCCGATTCCACCAGCAATTGCGCACGCTCCAGCGCCATGACGCGATACATGCGCATCGGCACCGGATCGTAGAGGCACACCGGCTCCGGCTCCGTAAGCAGTTCGCGCGCCGCTGCCGCCGCAAGCTTCAGGAAAGCGATCGATTCCTCCAACTGTCCCGCCTCGGCGCGCAGCAGCGCCTGGAACGCAAAGGGAGGGAAGCCGGCCTGGCGTCGTTCGCCGAGTTGAGTTTCGGCAAAACTCGCATAGTCGTGCGTCAGCAAGGCATGATACAACGGGTGCGCCGGATACTCGGTCTGGATCAGCACTTCGCCGGCCAGTTCGGCGCGTCCACTGCGCCCGCCCACCTGCATCAACTGACTGAACAAGCGTTCCGGTGCGCGGAAGTCGGCGGCGAACAGCGCGGCATCGGCACCGACCACGCCGACCAGCGTCAGCTTCGGAAAATCGTGCCCCTTGGCGAGCATCTGGGTGCCCACCAGGATGTCGGCACGGCCGGCGTGGATAGTCTCCAGCATCTCCTGCCACTTGACGGGGGTGCTGGCGGAATCGCGATCGACGCGCAGGATGCGCGCGCCGGGAAAATATTTGGCGAGCGACTCTTCGAGCCGCTGCGTGCCGCGCCCGAATGGATGAATATCGAGATTGCCGCAGCATGGGCAATGCTCCGCCACCCTCTCTTCGAGACCGCAGTGATGGCAGCGCATGCGCCGATCGGCCAGATGAACCACCAGGTTGGCGGCACAGCGCGGGCAACGGCTGACCCAGCCGCAGGCGGGACAAGCCAATACCGGCGCATAGCCGCGCCGGTTGAGGAATATCAGGCTCTGTTCGCCGCGCTCCAGGCGCCGGGCGATCGCGCTCAAAAGCTGCGCACTGAGGCCGTCCTGGAGTTTTTCCTTGCGGGTATCGATGCAGCGGACCTGTGGCAAGGATTCGGCGATTGCGCGCCGCGACAGTGCCAGCAGCCGGTATCGGCCTCCGGCTTGGCGCGCATGGTAGAAGCTTTCCAGCGACGGCGTGGCCGAACCCAGCACGATCGGTATGCCGCGCTGCTGGGCGCGCCAGACGGCGACATCGCGGGCGGAATAACGCAAGCCTTCCTGCTGCTTGAAGGAGGCATCGTGCTCCTCGTCGACGACGATCAGTCCCAACCGGGGCAAGGGGACAAACACCGCCAGGCGCGTACCGAGGACGATGTCGGCATGTCCTTCGTGGGCATCAAGGAAACCAAGCGCTCGCGCGGCGTCGGTCATGCCGCTATGCGCCGAAACAGTCCGTGCGGTGGGAAAGCGCCCGGCCACGCGTTCCTCCAGTTGCGGCGTCAACGCGATTTCAGGCACCAGCATCAAGGCTTGTCGTCCTTGCGCCAGGGCTTGCTCGATCAAACGCAGATACACTTCGGTTTTACCGCTGCCGGTGATGCCATGCAGCAGGAAACTCGCGTAACGGCCAAACTCGGCAGCGACAGCCGCGACGGCAACGGCCTGCTCGGGTAACAATTCCGGCACGCCGGACGGCGTAAGCTGCTCTGCTCCTCGCGCTTGGGGAAGATTTCGACGACGAGGCAGTTTGCCGCGTCGCAGATGGGGCGGCAAAGCCATCGCCATGACTTCGCCGAGCGGACGCTGATAATAACGGCTGCAAAATTCTGTCAGCGCCAACCAATCGTCGGGCAGTACCGGCAGTTCTCGTAAGATCTCGCCCGCCGGCTTAAGTTTGTCGATGGCGTGTTCGCTGGTCGCGGCAATGGCGACGATGACACCCACCTTCTCTCCCTTGCCAAAAGGAACCCGAACACACCGACCGATATCTTGTGGCAACGCATCATCCGACCGGTAATCGAACAATTGCGGCAAGGGAATATCGATGGCGACCCGCAGTATGGTCATACTTCTTTCAGTGTTCAGAGGCTTGCCGCAAAATCGTCGACAACACTTCGTTTTCGTCGGCTAATCCATTGCCACAAAAGAGGAAAACAGTTACCCACGGTGTCTGTGGATAGTTTTGTGAACAATTACCGGAATAATCGCGGGATTCAGCAGCAGCCCAAGCTCTCCGCCACGGCATCAGCCGATCTGTTTTGCAAAATTCATTGAAAATCAACAATATGCCGTAAGCACAAAATATCGAAGATAAAGTCTTCAGTATTTCATGGTCTTGCGCTCGACTGTGCATAAGTCAGGCACTTGCTGCCATTTTCGGCTCTCGTCGGAACGGCCCGCGAGGATTCACTCTGTCGAATGAAATGTCACTAAGTGAGCACTAACATTGCGATATACAACAAGCATTTTGGCCGCTCAAAATTCGGTCAGGGCCGATGAAAATGCCGACTATATTCGTGCACTGTGTTTACCAGCGTCGACACATTCTGCGGCGGAGTGAACTGGGAAATGCCATGGCCAAGATTGAACACATGCCCGCCGCCGGGACCAGTCGCATGAAAGTCGTCGAGTACCCGCTTCGCTTCGGCAGCGATCACCTCGGGCGAAGCAAACAAAGTCATCGGATCCAGGTTGCCCTGCAAAGCGACCTTGTCGCCGACGCGCCGACGTACTTCGGCCAGACTGGAGGTCCAATCGAGACCGACCGCATCGCAGCCAATACCGGCGATGTCTTCCACCCACTGGCCGCCTCCTTTGGTGAACACGATGCTCGGAATGCGCTCTCCCTCGTGTTCCTTGATCAAGCCAGCGACGATGCGCTGCATGTAGGCCAGCGAAAACTCGCGGTAGCCACGGTACGGAAGGGTGCCGCCCCAAGTATCGAAAATCATCACGGCCTGGACGCCCGATTCGATCTGCGCGTTGAGGTAGCTTGTCACTGATTGCGCCGTCACCGCGAGGATGTGATGCAGCAGATCCGGTCGTTCATAGAGCATGGTCTTGATGCGGCGAAAATCGTCCGAAGCGCCGCCTTCGACCATGTAGCAGGCCAAAGTAAAAGGACTGCCGGAGAAGCCGATCAGCGGCACGGAATTATCCAGCGCCTTGCGGATCTCGACAACGGCGTCCATCACATAACGCAAGTGGTCATAAGGATCCGGCGCGGCCAAGGCACGGATTTCCCATTCCTCGCGCAAAGGCCGCTCGAATTTGGGGCCTTCGCCTTCCGCGAAATACAGGCCGAGGCCCATCGCATCGGGTACCGTGAGTATGTCGGAAAACAGGATGGCGGCGTCCAGTTCGTAGCGCGCCAAAGGCTGCAACGTTACCTCACAAGCCATGTTGGGCGACTTGCATAAATTCAGGAAGTTGCCGGCGCGGCGGCGGGTTTCGCAATATTCAGGCAAATAACGCCCGGCTTGGCGCATCAGCCAGACGGGAGTGTATTCGACCGGCTCACGCAGCAAGGCGCGTAAAAAGGTATCGTTCTTGGGACGTGTCATGGTGGCGCCGCCGACTTTGCGTTCGTGTGGTAGATTCGCGCCATTTTACGCCCTTTAGCGCCTGACTCAGACTTCTCCTTCGTCCTTCTTGCCGGATCGCAGACCGAGATCCTTGAGCTTGCGATAAAGATGGGTACGTTCCAGCCCGCTCTTTTCCGCCAGACGGGTCATGTTGCCGCCATCCAATCGCAAATGGTGCTCGAAATAGAGACGCTCGAACGCCTCGCGGGCCTCACGCAACGGCAATCTCATGACATCCGGCGACAGATCGCTGGGGATGACGCTGCCGACACCTGCCATGGTGAGCCGGCTTGCCACCTCCTCGGCATCGATTTCCTCTTCCAGCGCAGAAATGGCCAGTGATTTGACCGCGCTTCGCAACTCGGCATAGCCACCCGGCCAGACATACTGGCGTAGCGTATTGAGTGCCGCAGTCGAAAAACGTCGCGTCGGCACGCCGTGGAGTTCAACCATTTGTGCCAGCAGATGGCTGGCAATGCCGGGCACCTCGTCGCGCAAATCGGCCAGCGATGGCAGATTCAGCCAGATGTCGGACAGGCGCGTCAGCAAAGCTTCTTCCCATCCCAATTCCAGCAGCGTAGCCGTATCGTGGGCAGTGGCGACGATCAGGCGCATAGCGTATTTCTCCAGCCGCTCGTGGGCGAACTGCACATTCTTCTGCTGCAAGCGGGAAAGCCGACCGAGTTCTTCGACATACAACACGCCGCCGTTGCTTGCCTGCAAGACCTCAAGCGTCAGCGGGGCGCTATCCAGCGCCAAGTCGATCCAGACTTTGCCCGGAACGTGCAGCGAGCGGGCTGCCAGTTCGACGATGCCCCCCTGTGCCGTCTTGAGCATCACGGCGCGACTCTTCTCCGCGACTTGTTCAATTCGCTTTCTGAGATCGCGCAATGGCGCCGAGCGTGGAAAAGCCGCCAGCGTCAAGGCGCCTCCCGCCGGCACCGAAGTTTTGGCCAGTGCCCGCTTCACTGAACTGAGCAGCTTTTGCAAGGCGATCGGTTTCTCCAGAAAATCCTGCGCTCCGATGCGGGTGGCCTCCACTGCCGTGTCGATGGTTCCGTGACCCGACATCATGATGACGGGCATGGTCAACTGACCGCCGCTGGCCCATTCCTTGAGCAACGTAATGCCGTCAGTATCGGGCATCCAGATATCCAGCAACACCAGGTCGGGACGCGCCGTACCACGCGCCATGCGCGCTGCCGAGGCATTCTCGGCAAGCCTGACTTCATGTCCCTCGTCGCTCAGGATTTCCGAGAGCAGTTCCCGAATTCCCATTTCATCGTCTACTACGAGTATTTGTGCCATAGTCTCACTTCATTCTTTCAAACGGCCAGCGGCAGCCTGATGGTGACATCGGCGCCGCACGGTTGACGATTGGCGATACGGATTTCACCGTGATGTTCGTCCACGATTTTCTTGACAATGGCCAGGCCCAGCCCGCTTCCCTTGGTCTTGGTGGTGACGTAGGGTTCGAAAGCGCGCGCCAGAATGCTCGCTGGGAAACCGTTGCCGTTGTCCCTGACGCTCAATAACACTCCCCCATTTTTTTCGGCCCGTTGCGTGACGATCAGGATTTCCGGATCCTCGGCATCGCCAGGAACTTCTTCCACCGCTTCTTCCGCGTTGGTCAGCAAATTGTGTATCACCTGCCGCAGTTGCGCGGCATCGCCCAAGACACGTGGCAACTCCGGCGCCAATTTGGTGGCCAAGCGGGCGTGCGAAGTTTCGTAGAGTCCCAGGATTTCCACCACCAGCGCGTTCAGATCAAGCGGTTGCAGCTGTGCGGGCGGTGTGCGGGCATAGTCGCGAAAATCGTTGACCATATTTTTCATCGCTTCGACCTGGTTGACGATCGTCTGTGTCGCGCGGCTCAGCATCGCCTGCGCTTCCGTGTCCAGCTTGGCGGCCAGTTTCTGTTGCAGCCGCTCGGCCGAAAGCTGTATCGGCGTCAGTGGATTCTTGATCTCGTGTGCCAGACGCCGCGCGACCTCGCCCCAGGCGGCGGAACGCTGCGCGGCGATGAGCTGGGTAATGTCGTCGAAGACCACCACGAACCCGCCGCCCCCCGTCAGGGGCAATGTCGACCCGCGCAACAACAATACCTGAGTTGCCCCGCCCATATGTTCGATTTCGATCTGGCGCTGCCATTCGCTGCCGTCCTCACCCAGGGCCATGCCCCCTTCGAAACCCTCGCGGATCGCCTCTTTTAGGGTGGTATCCCCTGGCCAGTCGGCCAACAGCTTTCCTTCCAGCGCTTCGAGCGCATCGCCGAGTATCGCACTGGCGCCGCGATTGGTGGCGCGCAGCACAAAGCCGCTGTCGAAAGCCAGTACCCCGGCGGAGAGATTGGCCAGCACGCTTTCGAGATAAGCGCGCGCCGCTTCCACTTCGCCGCGATGTCGTTCGGTCTCGCGCCGCGCTTCGTCGAGCTGGCGTGTCATCCGGTTGAACGATTGCGTCAGCACGCCCAACTCGTCGTGCGTTTCCATCGCCGCACGCGGCGTGAAGTCGCCTGCCGCTACTGCCTGCGTGCCTTCGGCAAGAATCAGCAACGGCGCCGCGAGACGTTTGGCGAGGAAAAAAGCCAAAGCGATCGCCGCAAACAGCGCCAACAACAGCGTCAGCGTCAAGGTCAGGGTATAGATGTGCTTCAAGCCCTGGCGTCCGACAGACAGCTCCTGATAATCGCGGTAAGCCGCCTCGACGCTGGCGGCGCTTTTGGCGATCGCCGGCGGCACCGATTGCGTCACTTGCAGTACGCGCGGTTCCATCGTCGATGCGCTGCCGGTCGCCGGCACAAGCACGCGCAGGATCAGGCCCGAAGTGGCATCTCCCTCCACTTGCGACAAACCGCGGTTCTGGCGCCCCTGGCGCAGTTGCGCGGGGCTGGGTAGATCGGGAAGCAGTTTGTCAAGATCGCCCAGACTGCTTGCCAATACCTTGCCCGAAGCGGAAAGCAAAGTCGCCGTTTGCGCGCCCGCCTGTTCACGAAGACGATTCAACTGGGTCGTTTGGGCCACTGTGGAATCGCCGCCATCGCCCAGTTTCAACGCCATGCCGCGTGCCTTGTCGGTCAATTCGGCGAGCTGGCTGTCAAGCACATTGCGGCCCAGATTCAGGCCACCTTCCAGGGCGCTATCCACGCGGACATCGAACCACGATTCGATGCTGCTGATCGCGAATTGCAGCGATACGCCATACACCAGCGCCCCCGGCAGAACCGCCATCAGCATCAGCATCAGCATCAGCCGCGACTTCAGCCGGGAACCGAATACTTTCTGGCGGTACTCGCGCCACATCGTGCGCAACTGCACGACGACAAGTGCCAACAGGGCAACCACGATCACGACGTTCAAGCCCAGCAGCAATGGATAGTTGCTGGCGAAAAGCACCGTGTTGGCGCTGGCTGAAGCCAACAGGAACAGCAGGATGGCGCCGATCGCAGCCGCGACGATGGCAAGGATTTTCATTTTGCCTCGTGCTCCGTCGCTGCGGTTGGAGTGAATTGCCAGTGCAGCACTTTCGCTTCGACCTGCCAGTCCTTGTTGGCGATGGCGTCGACCTGCAGCGGCTTGGGAAGTTGCTGGCGATCCAGCGCCAGGCGCAACGCCACTTGATAGGTCTCGCCGATCTTCAGCGCATTGCGGTCGGCCACCGGCAATGCGGCAGCGCGGCCCAGCACGCGCAATGCCTCCCCCAGCGTGGAAAAATTCTGGTGCAGCGTGCCGCCTCGGGAAAGCCGGTACTGGCGCGTCAATGGAATATAGGCGAGACGATAATTCAAAGTGCGCCCGGCGATGTGTTCACTGGGCCAGTACCAGCGATTGCGCGTTATTTGCAGTTCCAGCGCGAAATACAGAGGCACGCCGCGCGAGACGGCGTCTTCGAAATGACTGCCGAGGTCCACCCCAAATTCGGCCGAAAGCACGTAGCCATCTTCGCCACCCGTCAGCTTGGCGGAAATCGGCTCGATCGTGCCGGCCCAAGCGATGCGGCACAGGCCGAACCATCCCACCAGGACGATGGCCAACAGCAGCCGCTGCACAGGCTTACTTGTTTTTCCGCAACAGGGCATAGTAAAACCCATCCTGTTCCGCATGCGGCAACAGTTGCCAGGACAAAGACTGCGACCCTCCCTCCCCCACGGGAAGGCGCAATGCATCGACATGACGCGCGGTAAAACTGGCCATCTGCAATTCGTTTTCCTCGGGAAACAACGAGCATGTGCAATAGAGCATTTTGCCACCAGGGGCAAGCACATGCCACAGGGCGTCCAGAATCGCGGCCTGGGTGCGGGCGAATTTCTCTATGTCGGACTCTCGCCGCAACCATTTGATGTCGGGGTGGCGACGCACCACGCCCGCCGCAGAACAAGGCACGTCGGCCAGGATACGCTCGAACGGCCGCGCGTCCCACCAGTCTTCGGGCGCACGGCAATCGGCGGTTTTAACCTCCGCATGCAAGTCGAGGCGGTCGAGGTTTTCGACAATGCGCGCAGTCCGCAGTTGTTCGGGGTCGAGCGCGAGCAGATCGATATCGGCCAGTTCCAGCAGATGCGTGGCCTTTCCGCCCGGCGCGGCGCAGGCATCCAATACCCGCATACCATCTTGCACATCCAGCAAGGGAGCCGCACGCTGGGCTCCCCAGTCCTGCAAGGTCACCAAGCCAGCAGAAAAACCCGGCAGCTTATCCACGTTCTGCGGATGCTCAAGCAGGATGGCATTGCTTTCTTCTGCCAACAAACGGGCGCCGATGCCGGCTTCGCGCAGCAGCGCGAGGTAGGTCTCGCCATCGCTGCGGCGGCGGTTCACCCGCAGGGTCATCGGTGGATGGGAATTGCCGGCCGCCAGTATGCTTTGCCAATGCTCGGGATAAGCCGCCTGGATTTTGTCCATCCACCAACGTGGATGCTGGCAGCAAGCCACCGGATCGGCATCGCTCGCAGCCAGCAGTTCGGTATTCCGGCGCAGGCGGTTGCGCAACACCGCATTGGTCAACGCCCTGAACTGGCCTTGCCCAATCCCGGCGGCGGCGTTGACCGCTTGATCCACCGTCGTATGCGCATCGGCGGGGCGCGCTTCGAGCCGGTAGAGCGCAGCAAGCAGCAGGGCACGCTGCAAGCGTGCCTCTGAGTTGTCGTAAGCATCCTGGAGCGGCGAACGCAGCAGGCGGGAAAGCAAAAAATCGCCTCGGCCATACTGTCGCAGCGTTCCATATGCCAGATCCTGCACGGCACCGCGCTGCGCAGGGGAAAACTCATGTGCTTGCCAGCAGAAGGAAAGCGCGGCATCCAGACTGCGGCCGCCGATGACGCCGGCAATCACTTCGGCAGCTCGCAGCAAAGCGAATGCCCGTGAGTCGGCTGCCAACCTCGGCTTGGATTTGATTCCAGACTTCATTGCCGCGCACCGCGCAGAATTCGATGCGAGGGATTATATAGACACGGACTGATTTAACGCGGCATGGGGGATTGCCCCCCGTGCCGAACGACGAGCAGGCTAAGCCATGGCTCGCAGACGGGCGACCCGTTCTTCGGTCGCCGGGTGCGTCGAGAACAGTCCCGCGATGCCGCCGCCCGACAGCGGGTTCATGATCATCATCTGCGCAGTCTCGGGGTGCGCTTCGGCAGTTGCCATGGGAATGCCGCGAGCATAAGCGTCGATTTTGGTCAGGGCGTCAGCCAAGGCATGGGGCTCGCCGCAGAATTCGGCTCCACCACGATCGGCATCGAACTCGCGGGCACGCGAGATGGCCATCTGGATCAGACTGGCGGCGAGCGGGGCCAATATCATCACCAGGATACTGGCGAAGGGATTGCCTGGCCGGCCATTCTCGTCACGACCGCCGAAGAACATGGCGAAATTGGCCAGCGCCGAGATGGCGCCGGCCATGGTGGCGGAAATTGTGGAAATCAGGATGTCGCGGTGCTGCACATGCGCCAGCTCATGCGCCATCACGCCGCGCAACTCGCGGGCCGAAAGCATTTGCAGTATCCCGCGCGTGGCGGCCACGGCGGCGTGCTCGGGGTTGCGGCCGGTGGCGAAAGCGTTTGGCTGTTCCTCGTCGATGATATACACGCGCGGCATCGGCAATCCGGCACGCCCGGCCAAGTCTCGCACCATGTGGTACAGATAGGGCGAAGAGGATTCATCCACCTCCTGCGCGTTGTACATCTTCAGCACCATGCTGTCCGAGAACCAGTAGGCGAAAATGTTCATCGCGCCGCCGAACAGCAGCGCCAGCAGCATGCCCTGCGCGCCGCCGAGCATGCCGCCGATGGCGCCGAAGAGCGCGACGATCGCCGCCATCAGCGCGGCAGTTTTGATCCAGTTGCCTAACATGATTGTTTCCCTCCTAACTGAGCGATTCGCCGGGATTAGATTGGGAGCAAAAAGAATAATTCAACCGACGGCGAAACTTGCGCCGGCAGCGACAGGAAACCCGTGCAGGAAATCGACGACCGACAGGCGCTTGCCGCCCGGACGCTGCAATTCGGTCAGGGACAAGGCGCCAGTGCCGCAAGCCACTTGGATGCCCCCGTCATTCACGGCCAGAACGACGCCCGGTTCGCCACTCCCCGGCATGGCCGCGGCGCGCCAAATTTTCAGCGGCGTACCCTTGAACACCGCACTGGCTCCCGGAAACGGATCGAAAGCACGCACTTGGCGTTCCAGTTCCTGTGCCGAGCGCCGCCAGTCCAGCGGCGCCTCGGTCTTGCCGATCTTGCTGGCATAAGTGACGCCCTGGTCCGGCTGCGCGACGGGCAGCAGGGTGTCCAGCCTGTCCAGCGCCTCGACGATCAATCTGGCGCCGAGTTGGGCAAGCTTGTCGTGCAAGCTCGTCGCGCTGTCATCCGGGGCGATCGGCAAGGCCTGCTTCAGCAGCATGGCGCCGGTATCGAGTCCGGCATCCATGCGCATGATGGTGATGCCGGTTTCCCGGTCGCCGGCCTGAATGGCGCGCTGGATCGGCGCCGCGCCGCGCCAGCGCGGCAGCAGGGAGGCATGGATATTCAGGCAACCGAGACGCGGCAGGTCGAGCACGGCTTGCGGGAGGATCAGTCCATAGGCCGCCACCACCATCACATCCGCCGAGTCATTCTCGACCGCAACGCGAATCGGTTCGTGGCTGGCCGGGTCCTTCAGTCGTTCCGGTTGATAGACAGCCAGGTCATACTTCTGCGCGAGCAGTTTCACCGCGCTGGGCAGCAGTTGCATGCCGCGTCCGGCGGGACGGTCCGGTTGGGTCAGCACCAGCGGCACGCTGTGTCCGGCAACAAGCAGGGCTTGCAGCGACGTGGCGGCGAATTCCGGTGTTCCGGCAAAGATGATGCGCATCAGGCAGTCACCCGGGCATGCTTGGTGAGTTTGCTTTTGATGCGCGATTGTTTGAGCCTGGATAGATATTCGACGAACACCTTGCCCTGCAGGTGATCCATCTCATGCTGAATGCACACGGCCAGCATATCGTTGGCCTCCAACTCGAACGGCTGGCCGTCCAAACCAAGGGCACGCACGCGTACCCAGGCGCTACGGGTGACGGTTTCGTAAATGCCCGGTACCGACAGGCAGCCTTCCTCGCCTTCGCACGCGCCGTCACGGGCCAGTATCTCGGGATTGATAAAGGTCATCAGTTTCGATTTGTCCTCCGACACATCGATGACAATCAGCTGGATGTGCCGATCTACCTGGGTCGCGGCCAGTCCGACACCAGGCGCGGCATACATGGTCTCGGCCATGTCGGCGGCGAGTCGGCGGATCGATTCATCGACCCGATCAATTTTCGTTGCTTTGGTATGCAAACGTGGATCGGGATAAATAAGAATGGGAAGTCGAGCCATAAAGCCGCGATAAAATAATTGCTGACAAATTGTTGCCGAATTAGGCCATTACATGCAAAATCTTATGCAAACCCGCATCCAACTGGCTCACCAGCGGACTCCGGCCCGCAACACACCACGCACCACGCGCCATGAAATCGGTTGGTGGGGAATCGTATGCATGACCAGCGAGGTAACACGATGACCCTGAACACACGCATTATATCTGGGCTGTTGCTCACTTGCTCAAGCCTGCTGCTGGGCTTGACGAGTCCACCGACCTTGGCGCAGACGGCCCAGGCGCAGTCGTTCGAGCTGGCCGAAGACGCGCCCGACCGCCATATCGTGGTGCCCGGAGACACGCTCTGGGGGATCGCCACCACCTTCCTCAAACAACCTTACCGCTGGCCGGAAATCTGGCGCCTCAACCAGGATCAAATCAAGAATCCGCAGCGCATCTATCCTGGTCAGGTGGTCATACTCGACCAGAGCGGCAGCCAGCCGCGGCTCAAGATCGCCGAGATCATCGATACGGTCAAGGCCTCGCCGCGCATCTACAGCGAGGAAAACCGCCGCGAGATCCCGAGCATTCCACAGCAGGCGATAGCCCCCTTCCTGTCCGAACCGCTGGTGTCCGAACTTGGCCAATTCGATAGCGCGCCACGCATTGTTGCCACCCAGGAAGACCGCGTGTATCTCGGCAAAGGCGACCTGGCTTATGTGACCGGCGTCAAGGAAAAAGCCAAGCTGTGGCAGATTTATCGGCCTGGCAAGGCACTGATCGACCCGGACAATAACGAGACGCTCGGCTTCGAGACCTTCTATCTGGGTAGCGCGCGCTTGGTTCGCGAGGGCGAGCCGAGCACCTTCGAAGTCATCAGTTCGCGCCAGGAGATCGGCCGCGGAGATCGCCTGCTGCCGGCCCCCCCTGCCGATATCATCAGCTATGTCCCGCATGCCCCCGGCAAGGCGCTCAAAGGCCGCATCGTCTCGGTATATGGCGGCGTTGGCCAGGCCGGGCGCGACTCGATCGTGACGCTCTCGCGCGGCAAGCGCGACGGACTGGAAGTCGGCCATGTGCTGTCGGTATTGCGCGCCGGCGCGCAAGTCAGCAACTGGCATGAGGACAAGAAGGAGATCCACCAGTTGCCCGATGAGCGCTATGGCCTGTTGTTCGTATTCCGCGTGTTCGAGCGCGTCTCTTATGCGCTGGTAATGAACGTCACCCGTTCGGTGGAAGTCGGCGACGTTGTCGCCGCACCCTGAACCGGCGCATCTCCATGCCTCTTGATGCCAACCTGGCATCCTGGCTGAGACTGACGCTGATCCGCGGAGTCGGTGGCGAGAGCCAGCGCAAGCTGCTCAAAGCTTTTGGCTTGCCGGAGGCTATTTTCAGCGCCAGCCTGAGCGCATTGCGCGGCGTGGTCGGCGCGCTGACGGCCGAGCGGCTGATGCAGCCGGATGCTGCCGTAGCAACCCAAATCGACGCGGCGCTGAATTGGGTGGACGAACCCGGCAATCATGTCATTACGCTGGCGGACGACGATTATCCGCAAGCCTTGCTGAACAGTGACGATCCGCCGGTCCTGCTGTATCTCAAAGGTCGCGTCGAATTGCTCAACCGGCCTGGTTTCGCGATCGTCGGCAGCCGCAATGCCACCCCCCAGGGAGAAACCAATGCGGAAGCATTTGCCGCGGCGCTGGCCGGCGCCGGATTGACCATTGTCAGCGGGCTGGCGTTGGGCATAGACGCGGCGGCGCATCGCGGCGCGCTCAGCGTGCGGCAGGAAAATTCGGGTTCGACCGTCGCCGTCATAGGCACTGGCGCCAACCGCATCTATCCCGCCAGAAATCAGGCGCTGGCGCGTGCCATTGCAGAGCGCGGCGCCATCGTCAGCGAGTTTCCGCTCGACACGCCGGCGCTGGCGGCCAACTTCCCGCGCCGCAATCGTCTCATTGCGGGACTGGCGCAAGGCTGCCTGGTGGTCGAGGCGGCAGCGCGCAGCGGTTCGCTGATCACCGCGCGGCTGGCGGCGGAAGCCGGTCGCGAAGTGTTCGCCATTCCCGGATCGATCCATGCGCCGCTGGCCAAAGGCTGTCACCAGCTCCTCAAGCAAGGGGCCAAACTGGTCGAGTCGGCGCAAGATATCCTGGAAGAACTCGGCCTCCAAACACCGGCAATGCCGCTCGGAAGCGAGACGACGCCGTCCAAAGATGCAATAATTGACTCGGCGATGGCTCAGTTGATGACTGTATTGGGCCATGATCCCTGCGATATCGATACGCTTGCAGTGCGGGCCGGCTTGACGCCGGATGCGCTTCTTGCCATGCTGTTGCAACTTGAACTGGCTGGCCATGTGGCCAGTTTGCCCGGCGGCCGCTACCAACGCTTGCATCGCGCATAGTGCATAGTGTTTGCGCCACCGCTTAAGAACCGCTCAATAAATAATACTCAGCCAAGCCAATTATCATGTTCGACATTCTTGTCTATCTCTTTGAAACCTATACCCAGCCAAGTGCCTGCCCGGAATCTGCAGTGCTGGCCCGCAAGCTTTCCGCGATAGGATTTGAACAGGAAGATATCGCGGCCGCGCTGGAATGGCTCGCCGGCCTCGAGTCGCTGGCTTTCGAACAGCGTCTTGTTCCCTTCTCGAATTCCCAGAGGCTTTATTGTGCCGCGGAACAGGCCAAACTGCCCGTGGAATGCCGCGGTTTCTTGTATTTTCTGGAAAATTCCGAAGTCATCGATGCGGTATTGCGCGAGATGATCGTCGAGCGCACCATGGTGCTGCGCGAGCCGCTGGTCTCTTTGGACAAGCTCAAAGTCATCGTGCTGATGGTGCTTTGGCGGCGCGATCAGTCGCTTGATACGCTGCTGCTGGAAGAACTGCTCTCGGCAGATGATCATTCGTCGCTGGCGCACTAACCAGTGTCCCAGTCGCCAGCCATATCTTGCCAGTTGCCATTGCATGCGATTATCATGCGCCGCTTTGCTTGCTTAACTGCCTTCGACGCATATGGGTAAACAGCTGATCATCGCCGAGAAACCCTCGGTAGCCCAGGACATCGCCCGGGCGCTTGGTGGCTTCACCAAGCAGGGAGAATATTTCGAGAACGACGCTTACGTCCTGTCCTCCGCCATCGGCCACTTGCTGGAGCTGGCCGTGCCCGAGGAATACGAGGTCAAGCGCGGCAAGTGGTCGTTCGCGCATCTGCCGGTGATCCCGCCGCACTTCGCCTTGAATCCGATCGAAAAGACCGAGGATCGGCTGAAACTGCTCACCCGCCTGATCAAGCGCAAGGATGTGGCCGCTCTGGTCAATGCCTGCGACGCCGGGCGCGAGGGGGAATTGATTTTCCGTTACGTAGTGCAGCACGCCAAGACCGACAAGCCGGTCCGCCGCCTGTGGCTGCAATCGATGACCCAGGGTTCGATCCGCGACGGGTTCGCCCATCTGCGCTCCGAAGAGGAAATGCGCCCGTTGGCCGATGCCGCGCGTTGCCGTTCCGAGGCCGATTGGCTGATCGGGATCAACGGCACCCGCGCCATGACCGCCTTCAACTCGAAAAGCGGCGGCTTCCACAAGACGCCGGTCGGCCGCGTGCAAACGCCGACGCTGGCCATCCTGGTCGAACGCGAGGAAAAAATCCGCAAGTTCGTGCCGCGCGATTACTGGGAAGTCGAAGCCGAGTTCGGCGCCGTTGCCGGCACTTACCGCGGCCGCTGGTTCGACGAGAAATTCAAGAAATCCGCCGCGGACAACGACGAACATGCCCGCGCCGAACGCCTCTGGGATGTCGCCAAAGCCGAGGCGCTACGCAAGAAATGCCTGGGCAAGCCGGGCAGCGTCACGGAAGAGAGCAAGCCGACCACGCAATTGCCTCCCCAGCTATTCGACCTGACCTCGTTGCAGCGCGAAGCCAACGGGCGCTTCGGCTTTTCCGCCAAGGCCACATTGGGGCTGGCGCAGGCGCTCTACGAGAAGCACAAGGTGCTGACCTATCCGCGTACCGATTCGCGCTGCCTGCCGGAAGATTACATCGCCAACGTCAAGGAAACACTGCAAGTCCTGGGCGAAGGCCCTTATGCAACGTTCGCCGGGCAGATCCTAAATAACGGCTGGGTGCATCCGAACAAACGCATTTTCAACAACGCCAAGATCAGCGACCACTTCGCCATCATCCCCACGGCGCAGGCACCCAAGCATCTGTCCGAGCCCGAGCAGAAACTCTACGACTTGGTGACCAAGCGGTTCCTCGCCATCTTCTACCCGGCCGCCGAATACAACGTCACCACGCGCATCACCCGCGTCGAAAAAGAGCCCTTCAAGACCGAAGGCAAGGTACTGGTATCGGCAGGCTGGCTGGCCGTATACGGCAAGGAAGCGCAAATCGATGGCGACGGGGAAACCGGCGGCACTCAACTGGTGGCGGTGAACAAGGACGAGCGGGTGTGGGCCAACGATATCGAGGTCAAGTCGCTGGTCACCAAGCCACCGCCGCGCTTCAACGAGGCAACCCTGCTGTCCGCCATGGAAGGCGCCGGCAAGCTGGTCGAAGACGAGGAATTGCGCGAGGCCATGGCGGCGCGCGGCCTCGGCACGCCGGCGACACGCGCCGCCACCATCGAAGGATTGCTGCTGGAGGAGTATGTCCATCGCAACGGTCGCGAGTTGCAGCCCACGGCGAAAGCCTTCTCGCTGCTGTTTGCCTTGTCCAGGCTCAACGTGGAGGGCTTGCGCTCACCCGAACTCACGGGCAATTGGGAATACCAGTTGAGACAGATGGAACACGGCAAGTTGGCGCGCAACGCCTTCATGGAACAAATCGCCACCCAGACCCAGGAGATGGTCGAGCGCATCAAGCACGGCGAGATTCCCGACGAGGCGTTCAGCACGCTGAAAACGCCATGTCCGAAATGCGGCGGGGTGATCCAGGAAAACTACAAGAAATTCCAGTGCAAATCCTGCGACTTTGCGCTCTGGAAAGTCGTCGCCAGCCGCCAGTACGAACCCGAGGAAGTCGAGGAGCTGCTGTGCAAGCGCGTCATCGGCCCCTTGCAGGGCTTTCGCAGCAAAATGGGGCGCCCTTTCGCGGCAGTCATCAAGCTCAATGCCGAGCATCAGCCCGAGTTCGATTTCGGCAATGGCAATGGCGGGAATGAGGGCGAAGCCGTGGATTTCAGCGGTCAGGAAGCGCTTGGGTCTTGCCCGAAATGCGGCGCCAGCGTCTATGAGAGCGGCATGGCCTATCTCTGCGAGAAGTCGACGGGCGCGGCCAGAAGCTGCGATTTCCGCTCCGGCAAGATCATCCTGCAACAGCCGGTCGAACGCGCGCAGATGTACAAGCTGCTGGCCACTGGCAAGACCGACCTATTGAAGGGATTCATTTCCACCCGCACCAAACGCAAGTTTTCCGCCTATCTGGTGCGCGGCGGCGACGGCAAAGTAGGTTTCGAGTTTGAAGCGCGGCCGCCGAAGACCCCCAAGGCATCGTCCGTTGCGGCTGAGGAACCGACTGCCGCCGCTGCGAAGGCCAAGACCCCCGGCAGCACGGCCAAAACAACGGCCAAAGCCAAAGCGCCAGCCAAAAAACCCGCCGCGGTGAAGAAAAAAACTTAGGGTCAAACTTAGGCTCGCCGGAACTTCGATGTCATCGAACATCAAGACCATGCTCCGACTGTCCGCAGTCTTTTCCTTGCTGTGGATGGCGCAGGCTGGTGCCGATCAAGACCTGCCGACATTCGAGAGCGGGCGCCTCGGACTAGGCGGCCGGGTCGCCACGATGGGCATGAGTGGCATCTCCAGGCCCAACTCGCCGCAAATTCATGCCTTGATCATGACCATCGGCACCTATCGCGAAGGCATCCCGCCGCTCAACGGAGTCAAGTACGATGCGGAGACTGCGCGGCAGATCGCCCGACGGATGGGCGTCATGGACAATAACATCCGTACCCTCCGCGACGACGAACTCACCCTCGAAGGCATGAGCAAGGCCTTCGACGAGCTCGAAAGCCGGGTCTTGCAGGATGACCAGGTCTTTATTTACTACTCCGGTCACGGCGGGCGCCAACTGGTCAGAGAAGAAGGCCAGTTCGAACGTTGCGCCGAATCACTGATCACCGTCGATGGCAGAGGCTTTATCGACAGCGAACTGGAGGTTCGGCTCAAGCAATTGTCGCAGAAGGCGCAAAAACTGATTGTGTTGATCGATGCTTGCCATTCGGGCGGCGTGACCACGCGCGCCGTCGGCGCGAGCGCCGCCGCCGCGAAATTCACGCCGAAGTACTGGCAGGGCAAGGGAAGCGGGGACGCCTGCGCCAAGCCGGCCAATGTCGTGACGCGCGGCATCCGAGCGGGCACCCGCTCGGTGGGAAGCGGCGCCAACAACTACGTCTACATTGCCGCCGCCCGCGACGACGAGATTTCATTCGACCAGCCCGGCAAGGGCGGTGTCGCATCCCAAGCCTGGCTGGACTGCATGAACGGCGCCGCGCAGGATCTCGACGGCAGCGGAGGCTTGAGTGCCGAGGAGATCCGCGCCTGTGCCCAGGAAAAGATCGACCAGAAAATGAGCAATGCCGTCGGTCTGCTTCCCCCGCATGTCTCGGTCACAGGCAATTCAAGGACGGTTCTCGGATTCCCCTCGGGCGGACCTGTCGCCGAAGCATCTACGGCTGCCGGTGGGACGGCATCGACGCCGGCCGCACTATCCGCAGCGAGCCTGGCACTGACGGCTTCGCCCACCATGATCGAATCGCCGGCATCGCCGGCCAGGCCGAATCCTGCCGCCACGCTTGAGGACATCTATGGCAACCGCGACGACAGACGGCTGGTCGAATTGAAAACCACCCGGCATCGGCTGAAAATCGGCTTGGACAACCTTGAATTCACCTTGACTTCCAGCCACGAGGGCCATGTTTATCTATTGATGGTAGGCAGCGATGGCACGACCTTCGATCTGCTTTTCCCCAACCAGCAAGACCGCAACAACCTCATCCGTGCTGGCGAAACGCTCAAGCTGCCGCGCTCGACTTGGCAACTGACGGTGCAGGGGCCGCCGGGCAAGGATAGGCTGCTGGCCATCGTCGCGGAATCCCCGCGCGACTTCTCCCGCCTCGGCATGAAGCCGGCCGGTCCCTTCTCGGTGATCGATACCAGGAGTGCCGCATTCCGTCCGGGCGACGTTCAAGTCGTTAGCGGCAGTCCGTCGAACGCCGGTGTGGGAGATTGCCTGATGGAAAGAACGCGCAACCTGGCCGTCCAGAAGAGCTGTTCGAGCGCCTATGGCGCCGCCCTGCTGGTTGTCGAGGAAGTCGATTGACCGGTCTGCGCTATTTCGCCACCACCGCAATCGGGAAATCCGTGATGCCGGAAGGTGCGATGCTCACCGGCGACTGTTTCCCATCGGTGAGTTCTTTTACCCGCTCCGCCACGTAGTAATCCAGCCCCTTATGGGTGATTTTGCCGCTCTTCTGGAAATCGGCCTTGCCCGAGAGTCCTTCCACCACGGCCTTGGTAAAGGCCCCGTTGCCCCAGTCCGAATTCTCGAGTGAATACTGCCGGCCGGTCGCCGCGGTGAACACCACGATGCCGTTTTCCGCCGAAGCGAGTTCGTTGACGAAAGCGTTGACGTCCGTTCCCATGGCGCGGGTCTTGGCCGTACCCAGGGCATTGCCCGAATGGCAAGTATCGACGAAGAATACCGCCTTGCCGGCCAGCGTGTTGAGGGCGATCTTGATGTCGTTCTGGGCCACCCCGGTGCGCAGCAGTTTTGCCGGGTCGGCATTGTGCGGCATGAAATAGTAGTTGCCGGTATTGTCGTTCATGCCATGCCCGGCCAGGAACATCATGCCCACGTCGCGCGACGTGACTTCGCGCTTGAGCCACTCGAGGCCGTCGAGCACGTCATCCTTGGTCGCCTTTTCGTCGGTAAGAAGACGGATCTTCACCTCGCGGTAGAGTTGGCCCTGCTGCTTTTGCAGCACTGCCGCAAAGTCGCTCGCATCCTTGCTGGCGAGGTCGAGGTTATAAGTCGGATTGGCGTATTTCGACACGCCCACGGCCAGCACATAGAGCTTGGGCGCGAAGTTCGTCCCCTCGCTCTCCGCAACCTTTGCGCCGGCCCAGGTCAGTCGCAGCACGGCGGGAGTCGAGAAGCCATTCTTGTTCTCGGCGAACAGCTGAATCTCGTTGTCTTTCGCCTTGATCGGCAGGGTCACTTCGCGCGTAAGCTTGGCTGCCGCAACCTCGAGGTTGCGCTCCCCCGACGGATTCACCACTTGGCCGTTGATACGAGCGCGCAACCCGGTGACCGGAGCATCATCCGGCGAACGCGCGATGTAGCGGATAGTCACGCTGGACGCGGTCAGGGAAACACCGTCGGCAGGCGACTGAATTTCCACCACTGGCGGCAACACTTGTTGCAACTTGACCGGCTGCGTTTCGGTTTTCCGGCCGGCAGCGAGATTGGCCAGCCGCAACGCATCGTTTTCGTTGAGCGTCTCGAAAATCTTTGCGATCACATCAGGCCGATAGAACTGGGAGCGAAAGCGCGAACTCGGAAAGAAATCCGCAGCGTTGTCCTTGCCGCGATTGAGATGCCAGCCGATGAGATCTTCGGCGCCGGGGCTGGCATCGTAGTAGCCCGAAGGCGTCCAAACCACCCAGCGCTGCCGGTCGGCATGCGGGAAAAAAGCGGCCAATTCCCTGCCGTCCGACAATTGATGCCAGCGTATCGTACCGTCTCCATAGGCCGCGACGACGAGGCGGCCGTCGCTGGAAATGTTGATCGCCCAAACGCTGCCCGGCACGGGTCGCTGCCACAATTCCTTGCCGGTAGAGTCGAAGCGCCGCAGCCACCATTCCGTTCCCAGCACCAGGCTCTTGCCATCCGGCGCCACGGCCAGGCTGCGGGATACGTCGTTGGCGGCAAGACCGAGAACGGCGCCGTTGAGGGTCGGACGAATCGTCCCCTTCCAGTCTTTGACATCGATGCCTTCGGCAGAGAAACGCGGCGGCAACAGGCCGAGGCCGTCACCACTGTCCGCCTCATACTTGCCCCCGGCAAGACTGAAGCGGACAGGGTATTTGCCGTTGAGGTCGAAACCAAAGCGCACCGTCAGGCCGTCGCTCGACAGGCGAAAGCCTTCCCAGTTGCCGCGAAAATCTGCCGTAGGTTGCTCGACCAATTGAGCGCGCTGGCCGGAAGCGTCGAGGACGCCCCAGGCCGGACCGCCGGCAGCGAAAACGACTCCGCCGCCGGCGAGGCGCTGAATGTCTACCACGCTGCCATTGGCGGCCGTGAAATCGCGGAAGGTGCCGCGCCCTCCCTCGGACCAGGCGCGGATGAGGTAGGAACTTCCGCCCGGCGCACGCACCGTTCCCCCAGCATAGAGTATCCGGCCATCAGCCGACCAGGCCACGCTGGAGAGGCTCCTGCCGACCAGCCCGGCAGACGAAGGCTGTCCGATGGGATCGAGATCCTTGCCGGAAACCAGGTTAATGACCGCCGTGTCGCCAAATCCGATCGCGAGGGTGGCGCCATCCGGCGAAAAGCGCACGCCGTATGGCTGCTTCCCGCCCGGCGCGGCCATCTTGGCCAGGCGTTGCAACTGGCCGCCAGCCAACCGGTACAGACGCGTGGCGCCATCGATGCTGCTGGCCGCCAAGCGGCCATCGCGACTGAAATCGAGACCATAGACCCCGCTGCCATAGTCCGTATCCTTGCCCACCGACGCGTAGTTGTCGGTACGGAAGACTTGGATGCCGTTCTTTCCTCCCAAACCGGCGGCAAGAAGCCGTCCATCGGTTGACCAGGCCAGGCTGATCACGGCATCGGGCAAACCCGCGATACGTCGAAGCAGACGACCGGTGGTACGCTGGAAGATGTATATCGTCGCAGTCTTATCCAAGTCCAAACCCGTCCAGCCTGCCGCCGCAATATAGGTACCGTCCGGCGACATCGCGACACTGTAGAGTTTGCCCTCGTCGCCCGCATCGATGGGGGGGCGCAAGGTTTGCAACAGCTTGCCGCTTTGCATCTGCCACACGCGCAGGGTCTTATCCTCCGATGCGGTGGCTAACCAGCGACCCTGACCGTCGCTGGCGATGCGCTGGATTGCCGCGGTATGCCGGCCAGTTTCGACGCGCAGGATCGGGCTGGACGGCGGTTCGGCCGCAACAGCCGCGGAGAGCCAGCATTGTGCTGCGCAACCAAGGGCGATAACCAATCGGCATATCATTCTCATGTTGTCCCTTTAGCTTTGTGGCGAAACCACATACTGCGGATCACGGATGCATTATGTCGGCAGTATAATATGGAACGCAAAGCCGGCGGGGATAAGAGGAATCACAGTGCGTAGTAGTCCCTGTTGTCCGAAAGCCGCGAATCCTGTCACAACGCACAAAAAAGTGTTGTATCCATACGACAATCATCGGTTTTTTGTATCCATATTCTTGACAAGCCTTAAGGTTTCAATGACTATCCATCGGTAGCTTTTTAGCTACCGATTTTTCAACCACTCTTAACATTTTAGGGGGCAGTCTTTATGAAACGTATTGGATTGGGAATTGCTGTTATCAGCGCTTTGGTGTGTGGGCAGGCCTTTGCGGCCGATGAGGCGCTCAACGAATTTGGTGGCCAAATCATGCTCGGCAGTGCAAAAGTCGACAATGGGGGTGGCAGCAACAGCTTCGGCATGGGCTCCGTCTACTACGGCCGTTTCGTGATGCCGAACGTCGAAATCGTCGGCGAACTCGGTTACATGGCTGCCGGTGAGGGCGACAGCACGACGTTGTATGGGATTGGGGCGCGTTATTTCTTCGCTCCCGTCGGTAAACAAGGCAATATCGCCCCCTATATTGGCGCCGATGTTGGCGGTTCCACGAGCAAAAATAGCCCTGACTCTACCAACTGGGATATAAGGGGCGGCATCAAGTATTTTATCTCTGATCGTGCATCGATCAACCTTGAATATCTGCATAGGGAAGACAAGGTCAAGGATGTCGATACCAAGCTCAAGCTTGATCTGCTGCAAGTCGGCGTGTCGACCCTGTTCTGATCCTGACGTTTTTCTTTGAAAGACAAGCAGCCACTCACCGAGTGGCTGCGTCGTTTCTATGAATCTTTTTCGGCACTTTGGTTTTTTTCTTATTGCCATCCACTCGGTCAGCGTCTTCGCCGGGGGTCTTCCCGATTGGGTATTGAACCCACCGACCGAGGAAGGCATGTTGGCGGGAGCAGACTGTGTGCGCCAATCGGGACTTCTGATGGCCGATCGTCAACAGGCCATCGCCAACGCCCGTACCCAGATCGCCCAACAAATTGAAACCCGGGTTTCCTCTCTGGACGAAGTCGTGACGCTGAAAGTGGAGTCTGCCGGCAAGTCCGAAAGCCAGTCCTCGTTCAAAAGCGTATCCAAACAATTGGCCGAGCAGTCCCTCGCCAATACTCGCATTGCTCGCGTCGAGCAACCCCAGACTTCCGAAGGTAATTTTATCTGCGTGTTGGTCCAATACGGTAAGGAGGCGATGCGCACAACGTTCAAGAGCGCGGTTGCGGCGGTTGCCCCCAAGATGGATCCCGCCGATGAAGCCACGCTGTTCCGCTCCTTCGTCAAAGTAAAGAATCAATGATTTCTGACCTAAGAGCCCTTGCATTCATCGGCCTCTTAGGACTTTCCGGCCTTTCCAGCGGGGCTACCTGCGACTTCATTCCTGCACGGCCCAAACCGGCTTGGGTCGGTTTCGAGAAGGATTTCTCCAGAATCGACGGGGATTATTTCGAGGGCGTGGGCTTTTGGGAACGTGGCAACGCCAACCCCAACGAACAAATCAAGCAATCCCGTCAGGCGGCCCTGGAATCCTTGGTGACTTCCATCCAGGTCAACGTCAAAACCAGCTTGGTACAGGAAACCTCGAAGCGCGAAACAAGCGGCGTGGCCGTGGCGGAATCGTCATTGAAAAGCGTCACCGAGGCAACCACTCAAATATCCCTGAAAAACGTTCAAGCCGCGGATGTCTGGCTAGACCGCGATCAATGCGTGGTGTGGACCCTGTTGCGTGTACCCAAGCGCGTGGTGGAAGCGTCCCAGCGCGAGCAGTACGCCATGGCGCTGCTCGGGATATTCAAGGAACAAGTCAAGCTGGCCGATGACGCCACCCAGGCGGCGGAAAAAAGAATCGCGGCATATCGCCAAGCGACTGTCGTACTGGGCAACATTGATTTTTCGCTGTTGACTGGCGTGCCTCCGATCAAATTTTTTCAGGAGCAGTTGACTCGCCTGAAGACTTCTTTGGGTGAGGTGGCGGATGCCAAGACCACGATGACCGACGCGCTGCGAAAAGTCGATCAGCTGCTGGGCCAGGCGAAGTCGGAGATGGATGGCGCACGCAAGAGCCGGCTGCAACACGACGCAGTGCTGATGCTGAAGGGTGTGGTCGAAAAGTATCCCACGGGTGTCGATGGTGTATTCCGGCCTTCGGAAATCCATCTGCGCCTAGGCGTCTTGGAGAAGGAAAGAAGCAACTACTGTGCTGCCAGGAATTATTTTCAGAGAACGCTGGCAGATGGAACCACCGAGGAAAAAGGCAAAGCGCAGCTTTCCACTGCCGATCTCAAGTGCGATGAAGACCAGCAGTTGACTGAGGCCTGGCGGCAAACCTTTGAAGCGAAGAAAATCGGCCTGGTCTGCGCAACTCAACTCGGCAGTGCCTATACGCCATGGACCAAGGCCTGCGATGCTTTCGGCACGCAGATCAGAAACAACGGCGGCAGCGTGTTGAACCAGGCTCTACGCAATTCGCCGCCATCTCTGGTGGATGTGGGGACCCGCGACAATATTACACGCTACGTCGAAAGCGCGGGACAGGATGGGAACCTGCTCATTCTTGCCCAGGGGAAGATGAATCGTCGCCGCAATCCGGAAAACACCATGGGCGGTCAGGATTATCAGTTTTCCGGGCAGCTGGCGGTTTTCTTTGTGGCCAACGGAAAAACCCTGTTTAGCGACAATCTGCAGGCGACCTCGGGATGGAATCCGGTATCCGAGCAAATGACCATGGAAGTGGTCGCCCTGAATCTGGTAAAACGCTGGAAAGAAAAGTTCTCGGAATATGTGAAGCAATAAGGGGAAGACGATGAGACGTGTTTACCTGTCCTGGCTGTGCGTTCTTGGCAGTCTGCTTTCGACACTTCCTTGCCTCGCCGCGACAACGCCGAAAAATGTCGCCGTGATTGTCTATACCCAAGGCACCCAGACTGTCGGCGCCTTGGCCCGCATTGCGCAAACACGGGCGGAACAGGTTCTGGGGGACAACAAGGTCAATGTTCTCGATCAGGAAAAATCCAAGGAACTAAAAAACAACAACAAGAAGCTCGAGGATCCCGGGTATCTAATGACCGCCGAAGAGTTCATGAAGACGGCGCAGAAATATCAGATCGACGGTATTTACCGGGTCTATCTCAACGCTTCAGTCGTCCCGGCGTCGACAGGTTATTTTACCGCCACTGCCAATGCCGATATCCGTTACGTCGACAGCGATGCGAAAGTCACAGCGATTACCACACCCGTCATGGGCGTGAAGGATAACCCGCCCTCGGATGGACTGACCGAATCCGCCGCACTGGGAAACGCCGTGCAAAGAGCGGTCGATGCGGCACTTGAAAAAGCCGGCTACCAGATTTCCGATGCCACCGCGCCGCGCCTGCTTTCCCTGGACTTGATCAAAACCGACCCTGCCAACACTGCCGGCAGCAAAATATTATCCCGTGTTCCCCTGTCCGGAGAACTTGCCAAGTTGGCAGAGTTGACCAAACGATTCTTCTCCACCGAAGAATCGACCTGTTCGGCGCAGTCTCCCGACAAGGCCGCGGGTGCGGTGGGTGGACTGACAACAAGGAGACGGCGACTGGATGTGCTTTACCTGTCCAACCTGCATGTGGTCGATCTCAAGGACGGAAAGGAGATTTACAGCTATTCAACCGGCGAATCGAGACTCAAACTGAACGTCACCCTGCACGATTGCATGTTCATCGACAATTGGCGTTTCCTGGCCGGAGTCACTGGCACCACCTTGTATTTATGGGATACGGAGCGCAACAAGACGATAGCGGAAATACAACTGCCGGACGAAATGGAATCGGCCAAGCTGACCCATGCCCGCAACAAGGACGGCAGCTATCTTCTGATCGACGGGGACGGCAAGTCCTACGCCTTCCAGCTGAAAACCAAGGCGAAATAGAAGGCGAATGGTTCGAGCTTGAAGCGCGACTATTGGTCGGGCATCTGGCGTATCATGAAATGGCCGGCGCAAAAACCAATCTGGCCCCGGCCTGAATTCCCGCTCCCCCAAGGAGGTCATGATGGCTAGACTTGAAAGAACGCTGCGTCTAATCATTCTACTGTCTAGTGTTATTCTTCTCTCAGGCTGCGATTTCCAGGGCGAGGTACGCTCGTCTTTCGATCCACTTCCCGATAAACAAGCGACCTTCAGTTTCGTTGCGGAAGGGGATAACCCGCCGTCTCCCGAGCTTGAGGCAATGCTAACCATTCAACTCAAAAATTATGGCTGGGTGGAACAGCGTCCGTCGGGATTCGAGGTTCACTATTCTTATGATATCAACCCTCATGTTCCCATGGTGGAACTCGGTCCTTCACCAGCGCAAAGAATCTCCGAGCCAAGCGACCCCAAAATACCCTTTATACCCCTTGCGGAGGAGCAGCGGAATTTTAGGCCCTTATTGCTGCCGCCCTACATCAAGTTTTTCAAGAAAACCTTCAGGGTCTGGTTCGTTGATCATTTCACAAAAAAAAGGGGGGGCCAAAGCCGCGTCGATCAGGTTGATGGCTGTGCCGATATCCGGGTGTCGGTCCCTTACCTGGTAGCCATGGCCTTCGATAATTTTCCTCAAGGGCATCCTGATATCGCCAGGCTGTCCGTTTCAGACGGCGATCGGAACGTTTCCGAGTTTTTCAAGAAACATCCTGAATGGAATTTTTCGACTTGCCCCACAAACTAGGAGCGGCCATCCATGAGAACACGCCCTAGCGACTGCCCACAGGCCGGCAACCCGACAAACGACATTCCAGCAAGGAAGCTCGCAACACTTCGATAGTCCGATGCCGCGGAAAACTGCTGCGCCAGACCAAGCCGACCCGCCGCATCGGCGTGGGCTCGACAAACGTCCGCACGCGCAGTAAAGGATCATCCTTCGGTATCGAGTCGGCACATGATGATGGCATCACAGTGATGCCGATGCCCGAAGCCACCATGTAGCGGATGGTTTCGAGCGAGCTGCCTTCGACCAGTTGCGGCATGCCCGGCGCACTCGCCTGGGCGCAGAGGTCGAGCACCTGGTCGCGAAAACAGTTGCCGGCCCCCAACAGCAACAACGGCTCGTCGAGCAGCCTGGCCGGCTCGACCGCCTTCTGTTTGACCCAGGCATGATTCCTGGGCAGCAGCACCCGGAAGGCCTCGTCGTACACCGGCTGGGCCACCAAGCCCGGTTCCGAAAAAGGCAAGGCAATGATGATGACATCCAGTTCGCCGGCCTTGAGCGATTCGATCAGACATTCGGTAAATCCTTCCTGGAACATCAGCGGCATGCGCGGCGCCTGCGCGCGCAATAGCGGTACCAGCGTTGGCAGCAGATAAGGCGCGATGGTGTAAATGACGCCGACACGCAGCGGGCCGGACAGCGGATCCTTGCCTTGGGCAGCCACTTCAACCACGCGTGACGCTTCGGCCAGCACGCGCTCAGCCTGGGCAATGATCCGTTCGCCGACAGCCGTGACACGAACTTCGCTACCGCGCTCGAACAGCACCACGCCGAGTTCTTCTTCCAGCTTCTTGACCGCCACCGACAACGTCGGCTGGGCGACGAAGCATTTTTCCGCAGCGCGGCCAAAATGACGCTCGCGGGCAAGCGTAACGATGTAACGCAGGTCGGTGAGTGTCATGGCGTCACTGAATTATTCACGACTAGGGTCAAGTGCCCGGAGTTGAGTTTAGGGTGCCAACGGCTCAAACAATATTTCGAGATCATCCGCAGTGATCAAGTGCTGGCGTACGCCGACGCCAGCAAGCAGATTATCGGCCAAACCGCGCTTGCGCTCCTGCAAGGCGAGAATTTTTTCTTCCACGGTGCCCTGGGTCATCAATTTGTACACAAACACCGGCTTGTCCTGACCGATGCGATGGGCGCGCGCCGTCGCCTGCTCTTCGACAGCCGGATTCCACCATGGATCGTAGTGGATTACCGTATCCGCAGCCGTCAGGTTGAGTCCGGTCCCGCCGGCTTTAAGACTGATCAGGAACAATTTGACTTCGCCCCGCTGAAAGCGGTTGACCGGTGTTTCCCGATTCTTGGTCTGTCCTGTCAACTTGACGTAACTGATGCCGCCATGGACAAGCTCATTCTCGATCAGCGCCAGCATACTGGTGAACTGCGAGAACAACAGCACGCTGCGGCCTTCCTCGAGCAATTCCGTCAGCATGGCCATGAGCAACTCCAGCTTGGCCGATTCATGGGCTCTGTGCAACTGGATGGTTCCGGGCAACTTGACCAGGCGCGGGTCGCAGCAAGTCTGCCGGAGTTTCAGCAAGGCATCGAGTATCATGATCTGGCTTTGCGCCACACCCCTGACTGCCAGCACCTGGCGTAATTTCTTGTCGAAAGCCAGGCGCAGCGATTCGTAGAGGTCGCGCTGGCCGCCAGTCAACTCGACCCAACGGACAATCTCGGTTTTCGGCGGCAACTCGGTAAGCACTTGCTCCTTGGTTCGCCGCAGCAGGAACGGACGCACCCGCTCGGCCAGTTGCTGGCGACGCTCATGGTCGCCGAATTTTTCGATAGGGGTGCGAAAGTTCGCGGCGAAGCGGCGCACGTCGCCAAGCAAACCCGGCAACAGGAAATTGTATTGCGCCCATAGCTCGCCGAGATGATTTTCCAGCGGCGTGCCGGTCAGCGACAGGCGATGCCTGGCCTTGAGCTGGCGTGCCACCCGGTGCGACTGGGCCTTGGGGTTCTTGACGAACTGCGCTTCGTCCAGCACCAGCAGGTGATATTCCTGCGCCAGCAGCGCTTGCTGATCGCGAACCAGCAGCGGGTAGGTGGTGAGGATGACATCCGCCTGCGCCATCCCGGCAAACAGCGAGGACCGCTCCGGGCCATGCAAGGTCAGCACTTTCAGGTCGGGAGTAAACTGCTGAGCCTCGCTGTTCCAGTTGGCGATCAGACTGGTCGGCAACACCACCAAGCTGGGTCGGTCGGCGCGTCCGCAGGCCTTCTCCAGATGCAAATGGGCGAGGGTCTGTACGGTCTTGCCCAACCCCATGTCATCGGCAAGAATGCCGGCAAGGCCGTAGCTGCGTAGGAATTGCAGCCAGTTGAGGCCGAGCTGCTGATAGGAACGCAGCGTGGCTTTAAACCCCGGCGCCGGCAAGGCTTCGGCAATCCCGGAAAAATCATGCAGGCGGCGACCCAGTTCGCGCAGCCTTTCTCCGCCCAGCCAGTGGCCGGGCAATTGCTCGAGTTCTACCAGCGCCGCGGCATTGAGCCGCGACAGTCGCGGCAAATCGTGATCGCCGTGGTCTCCCGCGAACTCGAACAAGGGGCCAAGCCAGGCACGCAAACGCTGCACGGGCACAGGCAACACATGCCGATCGTCGATCGACAGGGCAATCCGTTGATCGTCGCCGAGCAAGCGCAATTCTTCCCGCAGTTTCGGCCGGCTGGCGATCAGCCGCGCCAGCGGCTCGACCAGGCTGGTGCGATTCCCATCGATAATGACGCCAAGATCGAGATCGAACCAGTCGCCGTTGCTCTCCTGCTCGTCATCATGCACTTCGACGAACCAGTCATCGGCTTCCCTGACCTGATAAGGGAAATCCTCGTCGATTTCGACACGCATTCCCGCCGCCTCCAACTGCGGGATGGATTCCTCGACAAACGACAGCCAGTTGGACGCATCCTGATCGACCAGCAACAGACAATCCGTACTGCTGTCGAGCCGCCGGTAATTCGGCAAACGCCGCCGATAGCTCTCCAGTCCCTGCGCCTGCAACAAACGCCAGGCAGCGCCCTCGCTTTCCATATCGCGCAGCAGTGTCAGCGCATGTCCGGCGCGTTCGGCGCGCAAGAAAGGTGGCGGGGTTTCCGCGGCAGCGACTCGCGGCAGACCCGGATATTCCAGCCAGAGCGTAGCTACCGCCAGATCTTCGGCGACGCCGATGGCGGCGATATGACGAAAGCGGCCGGCATGCAGGCAAAGCACGGTATCCGGCCGACCGGCGGATTCGTCCGGCACGGCAGCTTCCGGCAAGGGCAGCGACAAATGGCGCGTGGTGCCGATCTCCCGCATGCGTTCGCGCACCAGCAGCGCATCCAGATCATCCAGTGGCGGTGCCGAAAGCAGTTGCAAAGCGATATCCTCGGGCAGGTCGAGCTGTACTTCACCGGCTTCGCCACGGACTGGATTGACATACCAGAGCGGCCAGACCGGCAGCAGGATCAGAGCTTCCTTGCTATCCAGGCGCAACTGTTGCCTGCCATCGGCAGCGGGCTGCCAGACCAAGCCGGTACTGAATGGGGTACCGGCCTTTAAGGCGGGCTGATCGATATTCTCCAGATGCAAACGACCGGTGCGCAGTGCCATCCGCAATAGCTGCGCACCTTCCTCGCCACGCAAGGCCAGCGAAGCCTGGAAGGAAAATATGACACTATCCTGAAGAGCGAGAAACAGCCGCAAGACCGGCAGATCGGATGGCTGGTAGTAAGCCGGGACATTACCCCAGGTCAACCGGTGAAAATCCGGACGGATCGGCTCCGGATGGCCATAGCCGCCGCTTTTCAAGTTGCGTGCTTTGAATAGTTGCAAATGGGCATCCGCAGCACTCAACACATACAGAATGCACTGAGCGTTCGAAGCAGCGGGTGCCGGCTCGGATTGCTCAAGCGTACGCAGCCATGCCAGGGTGGCCGACGAAGGCACTTGGCGGTCCGGCTGAACCTCCGAGGGTAGTTCGAGTCCGGCTTTCCAGGTCAACAGCAGGGCAACGACGTGCTTGCAATTGAAGCCCACCGGACAGCTGCAATTGCCGTGTACGCGTTCGACCAGCCCAGCGTCGATGTCCAGTTGCACTTCCTGTCTGTAGGGCTTGCTCAAGTTGCCGCGACAGGTACCGGTGATGTACAGCTTCCTGTCTGCGGGATGCGCTTCAGCAATTTTGGCCCGGCCTTCCTCGGCATAGGCCAAACCCCGTTGGTAGGTGATCTGGCTAAAGAATTCATCGGGCTGGAAGCGGATCGGCGGTAACTCGTCCGGCATGCTGCTCAACATTCGCATTTCTGTCTAATTCCTGCAATCGCAGATAATCCAGTACCACTAAATCAACATTGGGCACCAATGCGCCTAACCCGGTACAATCAGGACAACTTGCTAGGGTACCAGACTCTCGGCTGTTGCGATGGGTTCATTCGTACTCGGGCGGGTTTTTGCTTGACCCAAATCAATACCCGGATGGCTTGTTGATCTAGGATTGCTCAATTGGAATGTCGATTGCTTATTGTGAATGACAAGGACAGAGCACCCCAAGCTCATCAGTGTGCACCAGTCCTGCGAAGAATCTCGACGCTATCGCAAGTCATGGAGAATGCTTATGGAAGATCGGCTGGTTTTCGGTTCAAGATATGTTGTAGGCATTGAACAGGTTGATCGGGAACATCAAAAACTGTTTGAGCTCGCAAGCAGGATTCACGATCTCCTGGCGATGGACGTCATCGTACCCATGAATGAAATCCAGTCGGCGATTACCGAACTGGTCGACTACATCAAAATCCATTTCGCCGACGAAGAGTCGCTGATGAAAGCCAATGCTTATCCCGATCTGGAGAACCACCGGGAACTACACGCTTACCTGCTTTCCCGGATCAAGGATTTCGAAAAGAGCGTGGAACTCGCCGAGCAGTTTACGCCGGTCGATGTATACGAATTTCTCTGTAATTGGTTAGGCGATCACATTCAGGCCAGCGATAGGAATTTCGGAGAGTATTATTCCGAGCGTGTCGCGCACAGTTCGGAAGCCGCGTTTTAACCCGCCCGCCCCTGCTAGTGCCAACATTTGGTTCTGGAGTACCGGTACGCCGAGCTCGTGGGCAGCAACGCCAAGGTAAGCAGGCATGAGATATTTTCTGTTGCTACTCCTGCTTGGGTTGGCATGCGGCGTCGGGGCAGACCAGGCAAAACCGCTCGACCCAGCAGTCAGTATCGGCGAGTTGCCGCGCGAAGCGCGTGCGACGTTGCAGTTGATCGAACGCGGCGGCCCCTTTCCCTACCGGCGCGATGGCGTGGTTTTCGGCAATCTCGAACAACGCTTACCGATAAAGCCGCGCGGCAGTTACCGCGAATACACGGTGCCAACGCCTGGCGTCAAAAGCAGGGGAGCGCGCCGCATCATTGCGGGAAACAGCGGCGAACTTTACTATAGCGACGATCATTACCGCAGCTTTCGCAGGATCCGCGAATGAGCGAAACCGACCGTCTCGAAGCCTTGTTGGGCGATGCCACGCGTGCCGGCGTCTATCACCTGCCGCATTCACCGGACACCGGCCATGACTACCTGGTCGCCGCCGCCGAAACCTGCGGCTATTGCGTATTCCATGTCGACCTGGCCAGCGTCAAGGACAAGGATGGTCTGTTGGCCGCGATCGGCAGGGATATGGCATTCCCCGAATGGTTTGGCCGCAACTGGGATGCGCTGGCCGACTGCCTGGCCGACCTCGGCTGGCGTCCGGCCGAGGGCTACCTGATCCTGCTGGAACATGTCGATGGCTTGCATGCCCAAGCCCCAGCCGATCTGCTCGCGGCACTGAACGTCTTCGCGGAAGCCTCCAACACGTGGCGCGAACAAGGTATCGCGCTGTGGTGCTTGGTCGATATGCGGGCCGACGGTATCGCTTGGCTGCCGGAGTTCTGATGCCGGGCAACAAGAAGCCGGTGTCGGTGCTGGTGCTGATTCATACTTCGGCATTGGAGATCCTCCTCCTGGAACGCGCCACCCGTCCGGGCTTCTGGCAGTCCGTCACCGGCAGCCAGGAAGATGCGGAGGACCTCCGCGATACGGCAAGACGCGAAGTCCAAGAAGAAACCGGTATCGACGCGGCTGCCGAGGACATCATTGACTGGCGCTTGATAAACCGCTACGAGATATTTTCCGAGTGGCGGCAGCGCTATCCCGAGGGCATCACGCATAACATGGAACATGTCTTCAGTCTATGCGTGCCGCGCGAAACGCCGGTTGTGATCGCGCCACCAGAACATCTCCGCCATGTCTGGCTGCCGTGGCGCGAGGCGGCGGAAAGAGTCTTCTCGTGGAGCAACCGGGATGCAATCCTGATGCTGCCCTTGCGTCAGACCTTCTCCATGCAGAAATCTCGGCTTTGATGGCGCTGCAAAAATTCGCCGAACTCATCAGGCGGCAGCGGCTTGCTGCAATAGAATCCCTGAATCGCCTCGCATCGCTGGTCGACGAGGAAGTCCCGCTGTTCGGCAGTCTCAACGCCTTCGGCAACCACGCCCAAGTTGAGACTGTGCGCCAGCGCGATGATAGTCTGGGCAATCGCGGCAGCATCTTCGTTGCCGGTCACCTCGCTCACGAAAGACCGGTCGACTTTCAGGACATCGAGCGGGAAACGCCGCAGATAACTCAGGCTCGAATAACCGGTGCCGAAGTCGTCGAGCGACAGGCGCAGCCCGGCTTCGCGCATCTGGCTCAACACCCCGATCGTGCGCTCCGGATCCTGCATGACCATACTCTCGGTCATTTCGATCTCCAGGCAGGAAGCTTCCAAACCATGGTCGGCTAGACTCTGCTCAATCAGTTTGAACAAGTTGGTCTGGCGGAACTGGCGCGCTGAAATGTTGATGGCCACACGCGGTGCCGGCAAATCATCAAGCCGCCAAGCGCTGATTTGACTGCAAACATGGTGCAGCACCCATTCGCCGATAATCCCGATCAATCCGGTCTCTTCCGCCAGTGGAATGAACTGTCCCGGAGACACCAGCCCCATGTCATTGTCCTGCCAGCGCACCAAAGCTTCAGCCCCGATGATCTGCCCGCTGCCCAGGCACAGCTGCGGCTGATAGTGCAACAGGAAATCGCCACGATCCACCGCCCGCCTCAGTTTGGATTCGATGGTCAGCCTCTGTTCGCGCTGCGAGTGCATTTCCTCGGAAAACGATTGCACGTTGTTGCGTCCGTGGGACTTGGCACGGTACATGGCCAGGTCGGCATTGCGCACCAGCGTTTCTCCCTCTGAACCATCGCGCGGAAATACGCTGGTGCCGATGCTGGCACCGACGAAAACCTCATGGCCGTTGAGTTCGAAGGCTTTGCTCAGCGCCGCCAGCGCTCTGCTGGCAACGGACTCAATGCCGCAGTCTCCTTCCACGGCGTTAAGGAGCATGACAAACTCGTCGCCACCCAGGCGCGCCAGCGTATCGCCATCGCGCACGCACTCCTGCATGCGTTGTGCAGCCTCACGCAACAGGCTGTCGCCGGCGTTATGGCCGAGGCTGTCATTAACGGCCTTGAAGCCGTCAAGATCGACGAAAAGAATTCCCACCTGGTCATTTCGCCGGCCGGCTGCGGCGATAGACTGCTGAAGGCGGTCCTGGAACAAGATGCGGTTGGGTAGCCCGGTCAGGACGTCGTGGTGAGTGCAGCGCAACAGTTCGTCCATCTGGTTGAAGCGCTCAGTCACATCCTTGAAGATGCTGATGTAATGGGTAACGGTGCCGTGGTTGTCGCGCACAGGCGCCGCCGAGAGCTCATTCCAGAAACGACTACCGTCTTTCTTCAAGCAATGTAGCGTAACCACGCCCTCCCTGCGCTCGCGCAGAATCTGGCGCAGGCTTTCCACATCTGGCTGATACAAGTCGCTGCCGATAAACATTCGGCCGCTGCAGCCGATGACCTCTTCCTGTTGGTAGCCGGTAATGCGTTCGAACGCCGGATTGACGTAGATGATAGGGTAACCTGGCGCCAATGCATCGGTGATCATGACGCCTTCACCCGTCGATTCGATGGCGCGTTTGCGTAGATGCAGGTCGGTGAGCACTGCGTCTCTTGCCGACAGGTCGCGGTAGAAAGCGGTGAACAAGTCGCCGGAGTGAAGTTTCAGATGGCTGACCGAAAGATCGACGCGGATCTCCTTGCCGGATTTTTGCATCACCCAGATTTCCATCGATCGCCAACTGCTTTCCTGGGTTCCGCTCCTGATGAATTTCTCCATGCTCTCGCGATGGCGAACCCGGAAACGCTCCGGATACAAGGTAAACACGTCCGTGCCGACCAACTCGTCGGGGTGGTAACCGAACACCGCAACGACGCTTTGATTGGCAAAAATGACGATGCCATCGGCATTGGTTACCAGGATGGCGTCGTGTGAAGTCTCCAGAATCAGCCGACTGCGCGTTTCGCTCTCCCTGAGGATCTTTTCGGTCTGCGTCCTCTCGTTGAACAAGTTCTGCATCGCATCGGCCATGTGGTTGAGCCGCGTGATCAGTCTGCCGACTTCATCGCTGGTCGGGATGCTGATGCGCGCGCCAAAATCCCCGCCGGCCAAGCGTTCCGCCATCAGAGTGATCGCTGAAAATGGCCGCAGCAACCGCTTGCGGATGTAGAAATAAGCCGCGAACCAGAGCAGGATGCCCATGATCAGTATGGCGTACACCAGTTCGCTCAACCAAGCGCGGTCGGCGACGCTGTGTTCGACAATGTGACGCACATTGTTGTCAGCGGTCGTCAGCAAGGATTGCGCATTGTCATCAAGATAGCGAATTGCCCGAACGACCTCGAGCGATGACATTGGCTGCGCTGCGATAATCGCAGCGGCGTGGCGATAGCCTTGCCATTGTTTGGTCAGCACGTCCAAGCCCAAGTTACCCGCCGAGTGGCTGCCTGCAAAAACGCCTATTTCATCGCTGACTCGACGCAGATCCGCCAAGTCGGCTTCAAAACGTTCGATCAGTCGCGTCAGTTCGAGCCGTGAGCCGCTGGCGTCATGCGGATCGTTATCGACGCGCTGGGCGATGAAGGCGATACGCTGCGATAGAGAGCGCAGCCGCCCCGCAGTGTTGACCAGGTTAACGAAACCGGTTTGACGCTCGAAAACGTGGTTGCTGATAACCACGATGGTCAACCCGATCAGGAGCAGCAGCAGGAAGCCGATGACAACGTCCCGGCGTAAGCTCGAACTCAGACAAGCGTCGGCGAGACGGCGAATACGCTTGGTCCTATTGGTTCCAATGGAACCAATAGGAGTCTCGTCCGAGCCTGGCGCTCGGCTACGCGATACGTTCACTGGTTTTCCTCACGCCTCTGGATGTATTCCGGGTCGTATGTCGTCATGCCGTTCTCCCCCTCCACCAACTTTGTGCCCGCTAAGGCGGATCCTAAATGCTGAAGGGGGAATTTACGGGTTCATCGAAGAAGTGTGTATTGGGCTAATGCCATAATTTGGCTATGGCAAATGCCATAGTCTCGGCCATGCGGTAACAAGTCGCACCTCGAACACGGGCAGCGGTTCGCGCTGGCCATCCGTTCTTCGGCGAGGGAGTGCCTCAACGCGAAATCAGGCCCTGGCGTAAGGCGTACTTGGTGAGTTCCGCGATACTGTGCAGATTGAGTTTGCGCATGATGTTATATCGGTGTGCCTCCACAGTGCCCACCGCGATATGCAGCTGCGCGGAGATCTGCACCGAGGTATTGCCCTCAGCAACCATCAACAGCACTTCGGTCTCGCGTTTTCCCAAGCGAACCTTGGTGGCATTGTCTCCCTGGCGCTCGATGCCGCCCACCATCGATGCGGCAATATTCTGGGAAAGATAGAATGTGCCGGCCGCTACCGCACGGATTCCCTGCAGCAGTTCTTCCCTGCCAGATGCCTTGTGGATATAACCGCCCGCACCGGCTTCCATCATACGTGCGACATAGTGCCGTTCGATGTAGGTGGACACCGCCAGCACCCGCACAGCGGGGCTCTCCGCAAGCATTTTGCGCGTTACTTCAATGCCGTTGATGTCTGGAAGGTCGATATCCATCAGGACGATGTCCGGCTGCAACTCGCGGGATTGCGTCAGCGCAATTTCTCCATCGCCCGCTTGGCCCACCACACTGATATCCGGTTCCATCGCCAGTACCGTGCACAGCGCTTCGCGCATCAGCTTGTGGTCGTCGACAATCAGAATTCTAATCATTGGCCTGCCCCTTCGTTCTGTGTCCTCAATGGTACCGTCAGCACAACCATGGCGCCGTCGCCCGGACTGCTGTCGATTTGCACGTCGCCGCCGATGAAGCCGATGCGTTCGCGAACGCTGAACAAACCGAAGCCGCCCTTGGGGGACGGCGCCGAACCGTCTCGCTCAGCGAAACCGATGCCGGCGTCCGTCACGATAAGGATCAAGGTATTATTTTTTACCGTTACGGCAAGCTCGGCCTCATCGACCCGGGCATGTTTGGCCACGTTGATCAGCAACTCGCGCGCCGCGCGAAAAATCGGGATGCGCAAGGCTTCATCCAAGTGTATGTCCACGCCGTTGTTGCTCACATTGACATGCAAGCCATAAGTGCGCTGTATCTCATCGGCCAGCCACTCCAGCGCCGGCATCAGCCCGAACTCGTGCAGTGCCGCCGGACTCAACTGCAGCGACAGGGAACGTACCGTTTTATCGGATGCATCGATCAGGGACTCAATCTCTTTCACCTGCTGTTTCAGTTCGTCGATCCTGGCGCCGTCCTCGTGCTGCAAGGTCAGCGTGGAGAGCTTGAGCTTGGCGACAGCGAGCGTCTGGCACAAACCATCGTGCAACTCATGGGCGATCGTCTTTCGCTCCCGCTCTTCGGTCGCACTCAGTTCCATTGTCAGCGCACGAAGTTGCGTGGTGCGTTCCCGCACCTGGCGTTCCAAAGTTGCCTGCTGTGTCTTGCGCTCAGTGATGTCCTGCAAGCAGATCTGTATGAGCGATTTGCCGCGGTGTGAAAATGACATCAGATGCACTTCGGCATCCCACTCCTCTCCGTCCGGTCGGCGATGTCGCCACTCCAACACCAAGGAACCCTTGGTCAGGGCCTCGTCGTGAATCTCTGGCCTGGCCGTTCTCAAAACCGTTCCGTCGTCCCGCTGCGGAAGCGCGACGTCAAGGGATGAGAGGCCAATGACAGCTTCGCGGCTGGGCATCCCGTAGATCAGTCGGGCCGCTTCATTGCAATCGAGGAAACATCCGCTGACGGGATCCATGACAACCAGCGCAATACGTGAATTGGCGAATAAGGCCTTATTGTAGGCTTCGCTTTCCTCCAGTTGCTTGTTGGTACGTTCTTGCTCCCGCAGGCTTCGTTGAATATACCAAGCGAGTGTCAGAAGAGCGGCAGCGATCAGGACGAAATACAGCCCCCTCCTCCAGAGGTTCTGGCGCCAGCGGGCCATGACGGGATCGAACTGGCTGGACACGCCGATAGCGAGCGCCGAATCGCCTATGTTTCTATAAACAAACACCCGGTCTGAACCATCGAAGTCTCCAACACCAAGATAGCGGGCAAAGCGCTGATCTGCGCGCAGAAACGCCTGGAATGCGGCGCTATTGTCTAGGCTTCGACCGACAGAGACTTCGGCGCCGGGCAAGCGGTAGATCACATCGCCAAAGCGGTTTAGCAGGGTTGCTGTGCCCGATGTGGCTACCGGCAGTATCTGGTCCAGCACCGCCTCGAAGTAGTTGGGCGACATTGAAACCAGGGCGATGCCCATGAAGCGGCCGTCCTTGCCTCGAATCGCACGCGACAGGGCAATCGTGTTGCGCTTGGCGATCGTCCTGGACGGACGGGAAAGCAAATAGCGATCATCGTCCGCCGGCTTGGCATCACGATGAACGATGAAGTCTTCGCGCCGCGAGGCGTCGAAGTGGCGCACTTCGGCAACGCTCGCCGGGTCGTCCAGGCTCTGCGCGGTGACCACTCGGCCGTTGTTATCGGTGGTGATCAAGAAGTGAATCTCCGGAAACCGTTTCAAAAGGTGCGCCTGGGCTCGCCGGGCCATCTCCGGCGGGAGCGCCGGAGAGGAAACATGGTCGTCGATCACGCTTTGCAACAGCCAATCCATGCTGCGTAATGCGCCGGCAATCTGCGCATCTCCAAAACGCGCATGACTTTCAAGCAGGCGATATTCCTGTACCAGCGTTTCCTCGTAATCGCCATGGATGACCCAGACGAGGGAGCCGCCAAGAATCAGTATGACCGCTATGGCGATCCCCCAGATCGACAGCGCTTCGAAACGGCGAAGTGGGAAAGTGCTGGATAACTCTTTACCAGGGAACGTATCCATATCCTGTCGGACATTTCTTGTGGGGCACCCGATACCAGCCAAATCGGGAAGAATCGCTGACCGCCGCTTGGGCAAAAGCGGCGGTCTGGAAAACAATGGCTTACTTATTCTTGGCAGCCAGTTTTTTCTTGCCGCCGACAGCAGTCTTGAATCCAGCGCCCGCCTTGAACTTAGGCACGGTGCTGGCCGCTATCTTGAGTTCTTTGCCGGTCTGCGGATTCCGCCCGACGCGGGCCGCGCGTTTGGATGAACTGAAAGTGCCAAAACCGACCAGGGTCACGCTATCGCCTTTGGCGACGGCATGGATAATCGCCTCGATACTGGCGTCCAGTGCCTTGCCTGCCGTCGTTTTGGGTATGTCGGCTGCTTTTGCGGCGACATCGATGAGTTCAGACTTATTCATGTATTCCTCTCTTTGGTTGACTAGAAAAATGCCGGCACGGCCGTCTCGGCCATTCATGTCGAGATTCCAGCATGGCCCGAATTTATAGCCGGCCCATCCAATAAATGCAATATGGCAAAAGCCATATATTTCATGATTAATATGCACTACCGAACAACCGACGCAATCCGCATCGCCGTGCCCTTTTTCGGGAAGCGCCGAGGCAGTAGAATCGGGGCTCGACCATTCGTTGACTTCAACCACTCGTCCTCATGACCGAACATCTCAGCCCCAATCTCAAAGCCGGCATCCTCGCCGAGGCACTGCCATACATCAAGCGCTTCCATGGTCGTACCATCGTCATCAAATATGGCGGCAACGCCATGACCGACGAGCATCTCAAGCAATGTTTCGCGCGCGACGTGGTGCTGCTGAAGCTGGTCGGCATGAATCCGGTGGTGGTACATGGCGGCGGGCCACAGATCGACGATCTGCTCAAGCGCGTCGGCAAGCAGGGCTTGTTCGTCCAGGGCATGCGCGTCACCGATCGGGAGACCATGGATGTGGTCGAGATGGTGCTGGGCGGACAGGTGAATAAGGAGATCGTCAGTCTCATCAACCAGCATGGCGGTAAAGCAGTCGGCCTGACCGGCAAGGACGGCAACCTGATCCGCGCCAAGAAACTGCTGATGCCCAGCCAGGACAAGCCGGGCGACCTGATCGATATCGGCCAGGTCGGTGAAATCGTGGCGATTGATCCTTCCTTGATCGCCCTGCTCGACTCCGGTGCCTTCATCCCGGTGATCGCGCCGATCGGCGTGGGCGCCGGCGGAGAAACCTACAACATCAATGCCGATGTCGTCGCCGGCAAGATTGCCGAAATCCTCAAGGCAGAAAAACTGATCCTGCTGACCAACACCGCCGGTGTGCTCGATGCCAATGGCAAGCTCCTGACCGGCATTACGCCGCGGGATATCGACAGCATGGTGCAGGATGGCACGCTTTCCGGCGGCATGCTGCCGAAGATTGCATCGGCGCTCGATGCGGCGCGCAACGGCGTCAAGAACGTCCATATCATCGATGGTCGTGTCGAACATGCCTTGCTGCTGGAGATTCTGACCGACGAGGGTGTCGGGACGCTGATCAAAAGCAAATAAACGGCCTCGGGGAAAAGCAAGCGCCTACTTAGCCCCCACAGCGGCTACAATCCTGCTCGAACCGCCGTGCCGTCCTGGCCGGCTCCAACAAGGGATCAATATGGCAACCAAACCCGGCGAACGCAAGCTGCAAATCCTCCAGGTCATCGCCGAAATGTTGCAAGACCCGGCGGGAGAGAAAGTCACCACCGCAGCGCTGGCAAAGAAGCTCGATGTTTCCGAGGCGGCACTCTACCGGCATTTCGCCAGCAAGGCGCAAATGTATGAAGGCCTCATCGAATTCATCGAGTCGGGCCTGTTTTCCGTGATCAATAAAATTTCCGCCGAGGAAGAAGATGGCCTCAAGCAGGCGCAGATGATGCTGTCCTTATTGCTCGGCTTTGCCCAGAAGAACCGCGGACTGACCCGGGTGTTGATTGGCGATGCGCTGGTCAACGAGAATGAGCGGTTGCAGGCGCGCATCAACCAGTTGCTGGATCGCGTCGAGGCATCGCTGAAACAGGCGCTGAGGATGGCGGCGACCCAGGGAACCTTTCCCGCCGAACACGATTTTGCCGCTCACGCCAACGTGCTGCGCTGTTATGCGCTGGGGCGCTGGCATCAGTTCGTCAAGAGCGGCTTCAAGGACGACCCGCTCACCCAGTGGGCGCAGCAGTGGCCGATATTGGCGCAGTAGCAAGCCGCCTGCTGCTCAGGGAGAAGATATGTCGATCAGGTTCTGGTTAAGCATCTGCTGCATGGCTGGATGGTTTGTCATGGCAACTGTTCATGCGGACCAACCGGCAGCGTCTCCCGCAGTCGCCGCCGCAGCCGATCTCAAGTTCGCTTTGCCGGAGCTCGCACAGGCTTTCGAGACTGCCAGCGGACGCAAGCTGCGCCTGTCGTTCGGCTCATCCGGCATGTTTGCCCAACAGATCGCCCAGGGGGCGCCGTTCGAACTGTTCTTCAGCGCCGACGAAAGCTACGTCGAGAGATTGTACAAAGCCGGTCGCAGCGAGAACCTCGGCAAACTCTATGCGTCGGGACGCATAGCGCTGTTTGTCCCGAATGGATCGCCGGTGCAGATTGACGGCAATCTGGGCAATCTGGCCGCCGCCGCGCGCGATGGTCGCCTCAAGCACCTCGCCATCGCCAACCCGGAGCATGCTCCCTATGGCCGTGCCGCACGTGAGGCACTGCGGCACGCCGGCATATGGGAACTCGTTAGCGACAAGCTGGTGCTGGGCGAGAACGCCGCCCAGGCAGCGCAATTTGCCGCGAGCGGCTCTGCCCAGGCGGGCATCGTGCCCTTGTCGCTGGCGCGCGCGCCGGATCTGGCCGCGCGCGGCGCCTTCGCCACGCTGCCCGAATCCTGGCATGCCCCACTCAAGCAGCGCATGGTGCTGATCCAGGGTGCAAGCGAAACGGCGCAGCTGTTTTATGCCTTCATGCAAACCCCGGCTGCGCGGACCATCCTGATCCGCCACGGCTTCGCACCGCCGCAAGAACCTTGATGGACTGGGCGGCGCTCGCGATTTCTCTCAAACTCGCGTTCGCCACGACGCTGCTACTGCTGCCCCTGGCGGTTCTGATAGCGCGGCCACTGGCCTGGTCGCGCTTTGTCGGCAAAGGTCTGGTTGAAGCCCTGGTGACCTTGCCGCTGGTGTTGCCCCCCACCGTGCTCGGTTTCTATCTGCTGCTGGCGATGGGCAACAACTCGCTGCTGGGTCAGGCTTGGCATGGCCTGACCGGACGGACACTGGTGTTCGGCTTCGACGGTTTATTGCTGGCTTCGCTGATTTTCAACCTACCCTTCGCCGTGCAACCGATTCAACGCGCGTTCGACGCCATCCCGCGTGAGGCGCGGGAGGCGGCCTGGTGCAGCGGACTCTCAACTTGGCGGACATTATGGCGAGTGGAACTGCCGCTCGCCTGGCCGGGCCTGCTCTCCGCCATTGTGCTGACATTCGCGCACACGCTCGGCGAATTCGGCGTGGTCTTGATGGTGGGCGGCAACATTGCCGACGAGACGCGGACCGTCGCGATCAGTATCTACGATCGGGTGCAAGCCTTCGACGAGTCTGGCGCGGCGACCATGTCGGCACTGCTGGTGGCGATCTCCTTCGCCGCCATCGCGACGCTCAACCTGCTCACCCGGCGCATCGGCAAGGCCGGTCATGATATGGCTCACGAGCACAATGACTGAAGGTCTTTCCGTCACGCTGCGCCAGGCGGCGCCGATTCCTCTCGATTGCTCGCTAAGCTGCGCGCCGGGCGAATTGACGGCCCTGGTCGGCCCTTCCGGCAGCGGCAAATCGACGGTGTTGCGTTGCATTGCCGGCCTGTCCCGACCACAACATGGCCAGGTCGTCTGCGCCGGGGCAGACTGGCTCGACACGACGCAAGGTTTTTCCCTGCCGCCGCAGCGACGACGCATTGGCATGGTGTTCCAGAATTATTCGCTGTTGCCGCACCTGACCGCAGTGGACAATGTCGCGCTCGGTTTGTGGCACCTGCCCGCACACCGGCGCGTCGAGACTGCCCGCGACTGGCTGGCGCGGGTGCACCTGCACGGCCTGGAGCAACGTCGCCCGGCCCAACTTTCTGGCGGACAGCAGCAGCGCGTGGCATTGGCGCGGGCGCTGGCGCGGGAACCGCAGGTACTGCTGCTGGACGAACCCTTCTCGGCGGTGGACCAAGTGACGCGGCGCAAGCTGCAACAGGAATTGGCCAGGTTGCGCCGCGAACTGGCGATCCCCATCGTGCTGGTGACCCACGACCTCGACGAGGCGCGCATGCTGGCAGACCGCATGGTGCTGCTGCATCGCGGCGAGAGCCTGCAGAGCGGACGCCCCGACGAAGTCTTGACGCAGCCGGCGAATACCGCGATCGCCCATCTGTTCGGGCTGAACAATCTGTTCGAGGGCAAGGTCGTCGCAGGCGATGCGCAGGGCAAAACGACGCTGGAGAGCCTGGGAGTTCGCCTCGAAGTTGCGCGCAGCCAGGGTTTTGCGCCGGGCGACCGGGTGAACTGGGTGATCCCGCCCGAGGGTATACTGCTGCAACGACGCGATCATCCTTCACGGGGCGAAACCGAGAATCCGGTGACGGGCAAAGTCACGGATTGTATTGTTCTCGGGCCGTATACCCAGGTCGTGCTGCTGCCAGAGGGCGTCAGGCTGCCGCTGACATTCTCGGTACCCACTCATGTCGCGCAGCGCAACGAACTTGCCGCCGGCACGACGGTACGCGTCACTTTACTGGCTCAGGCCATTCATTTGATGCCCTGGGAAAAACCGCAATAAGCCGCCCGGCCACCATCCAGGCGGGAGGCGCGGCTATCTCGTGAATTTCACCTTGGACTCGGCGGCACGACGCAGTTGCTCCTGATCCTGCGGCTTGTCCCACCACAGCGCACGACCGATTCTTTGCTGCTCCAGTTCTTCGGGATGTTGCTTGAGCCATTCGCGCATGAACTTGGTATGTTCGGATTCGTATATTCCATAGCCAAAAAATCCCATGATGCTTCTCCTGTGAAAATCAGTTTGTCTGAACCAAGCTAGCTAGTACCCCAAAATCAAAGGCGGGCACTAGTCTTTGGTGCGGGTGATGCGCACCACCTCGGATAGGCGTCGCAGACTGCGCATGATACGGGCGAGATGGGCACGATTGGTGACCTGCAAAGTGAAGTTGAGGGCGGTGTAGATGCCAGGATCGCTGTCGATGCCGACGTTCTGGATATTGGAGCCGCCCGCGGCGATCTCGGCGGCGATCTTGGCCAGTACGCCTGGGCGGTTCTCGGTGACCACCCGGATACCGACTTCGAAGACACGCTCGATTCCTTGTGCCCAGTCGACATCCACCCAGTTGTCCCGCTCGTGGCTGGCCTTACCGACATTGCGGCAATCATGCGTATGGACCAGCAGGCCCTGGCCCTTGCGGATGAGTCCGACGATGGGATCACCGGGGATCGGGTTGCAGCACTTGGCCAGTTGCATGGTGATCCCTTCGTCGCCATCGATGACGATGCTGCCGTGCAGCTTGTGTTCCGTTGGCGCTCCGCCTTCCGCCTGGCGGTCTGCCACCAGGCGGCGGGCGACTATGCTGGTATGCCGCTTGCCCAGACCGATGTCGGTCAGCACTTCATTCTTGGATTTCGCTCCGCAGCCGCGTAGAAAGCGTTCCCAAACTGCGCTGCCGAGGTTGTCGAGTTCAATGCCAAAGCCATGCAGCGCCTGACCCAGCAGACGTGCGCCAAGCGCCACCGACTCATCCATTTGCTGCGTTTTCAGATAGTGGCGAATTTGTGCCCGTGCCTTGCCGCTCTTGACGTAGGAGAGCCAGGTTGGATTCGGATTGGGCAAATCGGCGGTAATGATCTCGACCCGGTCGCCGTTTCTCAATTCGGTGCGCAACGGCATCATCTCGAAATTGATGCGACAGGCGACACAGCGATTGCCGATATCGGTGTGTACCGTGTAGGCAAAATCCACTGCGGTGGAACCGCGCGGCAGAACCAGGATTTTGCCCAGCGGAGTAAACACATAGACCTCGTCGGGAAACAGGTCCACCTTGACGTTCTCGAGAAACTCGGACGAATCTCCCGAGGCCGACTGTAGTTCGATCAGCGATTTCAGCCATTTGTGGGTCTTTTTCTGCAACTCGTCGAGCGCGGTCTCGTCCTTATACAGCCAGTGCGAAGCAACCCCCGATTCGGCGATGTGATGCATCTCGCGCGAGCGGATTTGCACCTCGACCGGCGTGCCGTAGGGACCGATCAGAGTCGAGTGCAGCGACTGGTAGCCGTTCGTCTTCGGGATGGCAATGTAATCCTTGAACTTGCCCGGCACCGGTTTATAGAGGCCGTGCAATACGCCGAGCGCCAGATAGCAGGTCGGCACATCCTTGACGATCACGCGAAAGCCGTAGATGTCCAGCACCTGCGAGAAGGAAAGGTGCTTCTGGCGCATTTTGCGGTAGATGCTGTAAAGATGTTTTTCGCGTCCCATCACCTCGGCGTCGATGCCCGCCTCGGGCAAGCTCTTCCGCAACGCCTCCGTGATCTTGTCCACCACCTGGCGGCGGTTTCCGCGTGCGCGCTTGACCGCCTTTTCCAGCACGCGGAAGCGCATCGGCTGCAAGTGGCGGAAGGCGAGTTCCTGCAGTTCGCGATACAGCGCATTCAAACCCAGCCGGTTGGCGATCGGGGCATAGATATCCAGCGTCTCGCGGGCGATACGGCGGCGTTTCTGGGGCGGGACCGCACCGAGAGTGCGCATGTTGTGCAGCCGGTCGGAGAGCTTGATGAGTATGACGCGCACATCGCGCGCCATCGCCAGCAGCATTTTGCGGAAGTTCTCCGCCTGGGCCTCCTCGAAGGACTGGTTTTCTATGCGATCGATTTTCGAAACGCCATCGACCAGCTCCGCCACGACTTTGCCGAACTTGTCGGCGATCTCCTGCTTGGGGATATCGGTATCTTCCATCACGTCATGCAGCAACGCGGCCGTCAGCGCCTGCGGGTCAAGATGCCAGTCGGCCAGGGTGTCGGCGACAGCCAACGGATGGGAGATGTAAGGATCGCCGCTGGAACGAAACTGGCCCAGGTGCGCGGTGTTGCCGAAGACGTAGGCTGACTCGATGCGAGCCACCTCGTCCGGTTTGAGATAGGAGGAAAGTTTTCCGCGGAAACGCTCCAGGTTGTCCGCCAGATCAACCGATGGGCGCATCTCCTGTGCAGTAAGTGCCGCCTCGTCGTTGGCGAAGCCTGGAGCGGCTAACGGTGGCGGAGTCATCGCGACGGATGGACACGGCGAAGCGACGCGATCTCAGAACATCATGCCTGACCGCGATTGAGCATTTCCAGGCCGACCTTGCCGGCAGCGATCTCGCGCAACGCGATTACCGTGGGCTTGTCTTTGTCATATTCGACCTGGGGAGTACCGCCCAAGGTGATCTGGCGCGCACGGTAGGTGGCGACCAGGGTAAGCTGGAAGCGGTTGGGGATGTATTTGAGACAGTCATCGACTGATATCCGTGCCATGGTTTAATCCTGGAAAAGAAGCGAAAACAATTCGGGATGACGCGCCCGTTGAGGCGCAAGCTTGAGCCGGGAAGCATGAACCGTCGCCAGCAGGTCGTTGAGCGCCTCATCCAACTCGTTGTTGATTATAACGTATTCGAACTCTTCGACGTGACGCATTTCGGTCAGGGCGGCAAGATGGCGGCGGGCGATGGTATCGTCGTCATCGGTTCCCCGTCCGCGCAAGCGCCGTTCCAGCTCGGCCAGCGATGGCGGCAGGATGAAAATCCCAACGGCCTGAGGGAAAACTTGCCTCACCTGCTGTGCGCCCTGCCAGTCGATTTCCAGCAGCACATCCCGCCCCGAGTCCATTTCCCGCTCCAGCCACACGCGGGAAGTACCGTAGAAATTGCCATGCACTTCGGCCGATTCGAGGAAGTCGCCGCACTTGCGCATGGCGAAGAATTCCGCCACGTCGATAAAATTATAGTCGCGCCCGTCTTGCTCCCCCTTGCGCGGTGTGCGCGTGGTGTAGGAAACCGATAGCCGCACCCCTCGATCGCGCGCCAGCAACTCACGCACCAGGGTGGTCTTGCCTGCTCCGGAGGGGGCCGAAACGATGAAGAGGGTGCCGCTCATGGCAGAAATCCTTGGGATATCGGGTCGGAACACGCGCTAGGTAACTCCCGCACGCTGCAGGAAATTGCCGAGGTGAAGATCGCTCTTGATGGTGTGGTTGATATGCCAGTCCACCAGAATCAGCTGGATACGAAACACCAGGTAAAGCCTGTCGCGCGTATTGCTCTCTATTTCATTGCGCAATTCCGAGAAAAACTTGCTGGAAGTATTGTGCTGACGCATATGGTCCGCAATGAAAGGGTATTCATAGCGGCGCATCAAGTTTTCTTCGGAGTGGTAAAGCGACGCGACCTGTTCGGCGAGGTTGTCGAGGATACCGCTTAGTCTGGTGCTGCCATTGCCGACCAGCTTTGCCAATTCCGCAATGCGCACCAGCAGTTCCTGGTGCTGAGTGTCGATCTCCCTGATCCCGACGGAATAATCATCCCGCCAGCCGATCTCCATCCCCAGGGGTTCCGTGTCCTCAAACTCGCCCTGAGGTTTGATCGTCTTGCAGCGTTCCAGGTAAACCCGCACCGCCCGGTCGTCCGGGGAGAGACGCAGACATTCTTGCAGCAAGGGTTGGGCGAGATCGCTGCGGCCGAGGTGGTAGAAAGCCAGGGCATCCTCGAACTTGTTGAGCGTTTCCTGCTTCGCCAGACGCAGCGGCTCCGGGTCGGCGTCGAACACTTCATATACCGATTGCGCCTGATAACGACCCTTGATAAGCAGCCGGTCAATGAAACGAACGCAATACGCAGTGTGCTCTTTAAGGGCGTGCAGGGTATGCGTGCTGACGATCAGCGGCGTGCCGTAATTCTTGGTCAAGCCTTCGAGACGCGAGGCAAGATTGACCGCATCGCCGATCACGGTAGTGTCCATGCGATTGTGGCCACCCACGGTGCCCATGATGACCAGCCCGGTATTGATGCCGATGCCGATGCGTATCGGCATGTAACCGGCGCGCGTCCGGCCGTGGTTGTACTCCGCCAGTTGATGCAGCATGTCGATGCCGGAGCGCACTCCGTCGTCGGCGGAGCCGGGGAAAAGCGCCATGATGCCGTCGCCGATATACTTGTCGATGATGCCGGCGTGGCGGGCCACCACGGGCTCCATGACGCTGAGATAGGAATTGATGAAGCGGAAGTTCTCCGCCGGCAGGATCGATTCCGACAGGGCCGTGAAATCGCGGATGTCGGAAAACAGCAAGGTCATTTCCTGCTCGACATGATCCCCCAATTTAACCTCGGTGATGCTCTGCCGTCCCAGCAATTGGAGGAACTGGCGCGGCACGAAACGGCCGTAAGCCATCTCTGACTGGGTCGGCTCCTTGGCGGCATTCGGCGGGACTTCGGACGTCGGCATTGGGCTGGAAATCTGACAATTACCAGCGCTAAGTATAAGCGTCTTGCTGAAGCTACGGCTAGCTTGGACTGCCATTTCATGGAATTTGTCGGATAACTCAAACCGATTCTGCGGAATATAATTCGATGCTTCCGCATCGCCGCAGCCATTTCGGAAGCGGCAAATGGGGCTTTCCTCCAAGTAAATAATCATGAACCTTTACGCCGTTCTTTCCTCGCGCTTTCCCAAACAAGGCCACGCCCCCTGCATGATCCTGCCCGATGGCAGGGTGTGGACTTATACCGACGTCGAGCGCGCCAGCGGCCGCATCGCCAACCTGCTGGTCGCGCTTGGCCTCAGGCCCGGCGACCGGGTCGCCGCCCAAGTGGAGAAAACCCCGGAAGCGCTGCTGCTGTATCTGGCCACCTTGCGCGCCGGCATGGTGTTCCTGCCGCTCAACCCGGCCTACCAACGGCATGAAATCGAATTCTTCCTCAGCGATGCCGAACCTGGGCTAGTCGTTTGCCGACCGCAAAATCGCCTGCTCGTTGCGGAGATGGCGGCCAGGGCGGGTGTCGCCCATGTGCTGGAACTCGACGACGACGGCCGCGGTACGCTGATCGCCGCCGCCGCGCCACACGCCGACGACTTTGCCTGCGTGCCGAGAAAACCCGACGATCTGGCCGCAATACTCTATACCTCGGGGACGACCGGCCGTTCCAAGGGCGCCATGCTGTCGCACCGCAATCTCGCCGTTAACGCCGAGGTGCTGCATGCCTACTGGCGATTCGAACCCGGCGACGTGCTGCTGCACATGCTGCCGATATTCCATGTGCATGGCCTGTTCATCGCCTGCCACTGCGCCCTGCTGAACGGCTCGGCAATGCTGTTCGAGCCGCGCTTCGACGCCCGGCGCGCGCTGGCGTTACTGCCGCAAGCCACGGTGTTCATGGGAGTGCCGACCTACTATGTGCGACTGCTGAACGAGCCGGGATTCACCCGCGCCAGCTGCGGACACATGCGCTTGTTCGTCTCCGGCTCGGCGCCGCTGCTCCAGGAAACTTTCGACGCGTTTTGCGACCGCACCGGCCATACCATCCTTGAACGCTATGGCATGACCGAAGGTGGCATGTTCAGCTCCAACCCCTACAGCGGCGAGCGGCGCGGCGGCACGGTCGGATTTCCGTTGCCGGGCATGCAAATCCGCATCGCCGACGCTGCCGGCCAGCCCATACAGCCGGGTGCCGTCGGCCATATCCAGGTCCAGGGAGAAAATGTCTTCATGGGTTACTGGCGGATGCCGGACAAGACCCGCGAGGAATTCACCGACGATGGCTTTTTCAAGACCGGCGACATGGGCAGGTTCGATCGCGATGGCTACCTCGGCATCGTCGGCCGCTCCAAAGACCTGATCATCAGCGGCGGCCTCAATGTCTATCCCAAAGAGATCGAGGAACTCATCGATGCCTTGCCCGGCGTCGCCGAATCCGCGGTGATCGGCCTGCCGCATCCCGATTTCGGCGAGGCCGTCAACGCCGTGGTGGTGCGCCGCAACGACACGAGCGGTGCCGGGCTGACCGAGTCCGGCATCATCCTGGCGCTGAAAAGCGAGCTGGCCAATTTCAAGATTCCCAAGCGAGTGTTCTTCGTCGATGCCTTGCCGCGCAACGCCATGGGCAAGGTGCAGAAGAACCTGTTGCGCAATCAATGCAATTGAAGCTCGACTGGCGGCATATCGACACTGTCCTGCTCGACATGGACGGCACCTTGCTCGACCTGAATTTCGACAATCACTTCTGGCAGCGGCATGTGCCGTTGCGTTACGCCGAGGCGCACGGCCTGTCGCAGGAAGCGGCGCGGGAAGAATTGAAGGTGCGCTATCGCGCCCGGGTCGGCACGCTCGACTGGTATTCGGTGGACTATTGGGAAACCAAGCTGGAACTCGACATCATGCGGCTCAAGGAAGAAGTGGCGCATCTGATCGCGGTACATCCCCACGTCGTGGATTTTCTCGCCGCGGTGCGTGCCGCCGGCAAACGTGTGGCGCTGGTCACCAACGCCCATCACAAGAGCCTGACGTTGAAAATGGGGCGCACCGGCTTGCATGGCTATTTCGACGATCTCATCACTTCCCACGAGATCGGCCTGCCCAAGGAAGACCATTCCTTCTGGGCGTTGCTGCGCACCCGTATCCCGTTCGACCCGGCCACCACGCTGCTGGTGGACGACAGCCTGCCGGTGCTCGACTCGGCGCGAACCTACGGCATCTCACAACTGATTGCGGTGCGCCAACCCGACACCAGCCAGCCGCCGAACGATACCGGCGGCTATGCGTCGATCGGGGATTTCAGCGAGTTTCTGACCAAAGCGTCTGACCAAAGCGTCTGACCAAAGCGATGCGCCGTGGTCGGGGCCGCCTCAGCGTTGGCCCAGTATCGCAAGCATGGCCTCGACGTCGACGATTTTGTCGCGGGTGGCACCGCGCGATTCTCCACGCGCCACCTCCACGTCATCGAGCGTCTTCCAGTCGTTGAAAGAAACTATTTGCTGTCCGCGCCGACTCAGCAGGGAAACAATCGCCTCGCGGTCCGGCAGCGCCCGCGCATCGAGCCCGGCGCCGTCGGCGATCATGTGCTCGACCACCTGGGCGGACGCGCGCTTGTGCGACCCGATGAGTCCCTGCGGCCCCGAACGCGCCCAGCCGACTACGTATTCGTTGGCAATCACGGCACGACCGACGGGGTCGACGACCCGTCCGTCTTCGTTGGCAATGGTCCGCGCCGTTTCGTCGAAGGGAACGCCGGCAATCCGCTCGGCGGCAAAACCAATCGCCGGCAACACCATGCCGACATCGAGAACTTCGATCTCGCCGGTGCCGCGCGCACTCGACGTGCCATCCGGCCGAACTTCGAGGCGGTTCTTTTCGAGCGCGAGACCAGCCACACGCCCGTCGGCGCCAGCGACCACCTCGACCGGCGATACGAGGAAACGCAGGTGGATTTTCTTCGCCGCCGTATCAGGCTGAGGCTGCCGTGCGGCATAGGACTGGAGAATTTTCAGATTCTTGTTCTGCTGGGAATTGCCATCGGCTTCCGGCACGCCGCAGCCCGCGAGATCGTCCGGAGAAACCACCGGAACGACATCTTCCATCTTGCCGAGTTCGCCGAGTTCGACCGGAGTAAACGCGGCTTGCAGCGGCCCCCGCCGTCCGAGAACATACACTTCCCGCACCCGGCTGTTGCGCAACGCTTCCAGCGCGTGTGCGGCAATATCCGTTTTTTCGAGTACGGCGGGCGAGTGCAGCAGGATCCGGGCGGCATCGATGGCCACGTTGCCGTTGCCCACCACCGCAACGCGCGACATCGACAAATCGATCCTTGCCTGACGGTAGTCGGGATGCCCGTTGTACCAGCCGATAAAGACCGAGGCCGGCACGCAGCCGGGAATCCCTTCTCCCGGGATGCCGAGACGCCGATCGGCCTCATTGCCGACTGCGTAGACAATCTGGTGGTAGTGCTGGCGCAATTCCTCCACCGTCACATCGCGCCCGAGACACACATTGCCCAGAAACCGGAAGGTGGGATGCGCGGCGGTTTTTTCGTAAATGCGAGTGACCGTTTTAATGTTCGGATGGTCGGGAGCGACGCCGCCCCGAACAAGTCCGAACGGCGTGGGAAGGCGGTCGAACATATCGACATGGACGAGCGTATCGGTTCGCTTGAGCAGCGCCTCCGCCGCGTAGAATCCGGCAGGGCCGGAACCGATGATGGCAACACGCATAAATCACTTCCACAGAAAGTAAGACGGGTTTCGTACGATACCTATTCAGCAGTCGGGCACGCATCCGAAGTTGCATGTCATGGCGCGCTCCCGGAAATTTTAATCCTGAAATACTCGAGATACCATTCGACAAAGCGTTTCACCCCATCCTCCACGGAAGTGGCGGGGGCGAAGCCGGTCAAGGCTTGCAGGGCCTCCGTGTCGGCGTAAGTCACCGGGACATCGCCGTCCTGAAGCGGCAGGAAGTTCTTGCGCGCCGTCCTGCCCAGCGCCCGTTCCAGGGTGTCGATATAGCGCATCAACTCGACCGGGTGCTGGTTGCCGATATTGCAGATCCGGTAAGGCGCCCAGCTGCCGGCGGGGTCCGGGTGCTGCCTGTCGAAATCGGGATTGGCGACAGGAGGAACAGCGAGCGCCCGCAGCATGCCTTCGACGATGTCGTCGATGTAGGTGAAATCCCGCTGCATCCGGCCATGGTTGAAAATATCGATCGGCCGGTCTTCCAAAATGGCTTTGGTGAACAGGAACAGCGCCATGTCCGGCCTTCCCCATGGACCATACACGGTGAAGAAACGCAACCCGGTGCATGGCAAGCCGAACAGATGGCTGTAGCTATGCGCCATCAACTCGTTGGCTTTCTTGCTGGCGGCATACAGGCTGATGGGATGGTCGACGTTGTCATGCTCGGAAAACGGCATGTGGCTGTTGCCGCCATACACGCTGGAACTGCTGGCGAAGACCAGATGCTCGACGCCGGCGTGGCGGCAGCCTTCGAGAACATTGGCGAAGCCCACCAGGTTGCTGTCGACATAGGCCTGCGGATTTACCAGCGAATAACGCACGCCGGCCTGAGCCGCGAGGTGGATGACGCGCTGCGGCCGTTCCGTCTCGAACAACGCCTGCATGCCGGCACGGTCGGCGATGTCTAGCCTGGCCAGGCGAAACTGCGGGTGCAACTGCAATCGCGCGAGGCGCGCCTGCTTGAGTGAAATATCGTAGTAGTCGCTGAGGTTGTCGACTCCGACAACTTCGACGCCGTCGGCCAGCAAACTTTCGCAGGCATGCATGCCGATAAAACCGGCGCATCCGGTCAGCAGAATTTTCATTTGGAGGTTTGCTTAATTTGCAATTCGAGGATTTTTGCGTGCTTGGTGAAACTGTTGCCACAGCCGATGAGGATATGCACCAGACCCGGCACGCCGTCGAGAAAGCCCAGCCGCACAAAGTAGAACTTGATGAAACGCAATAACGGCGAAAGCAGCAAGTGGCCGATATGCGCACGCCGTCCGGCCGCATAGGCCTGTTGTGCGGCCAGCGACGTATAGCGATTCTGCTTGTCGAGATAGCCGCTGAGCGTCTCGGCCGAATCGTGCAGCAAGTCGCCGGAAAGCGCCGCGACCTCGGTTTGGGCGATGACTTTCTCGTGCACCGCGTCGGTCGACCAGCGGGCGCGGCGCCGATCGAAAAGCCTCAGGCTCCAGTCGGGGTAGCCCTCGCCGTGGCGCAAATAGCGGCCGAGAAAGCGGTTGCAGCGCGGGAAGCGATAGGCCAGATGGCCAGGCCGGTCCAGCGCCTGCAAGATGGATGCGCGCAGCGTCTCGCTGACGCGCTCGTCGGCGTCGACGGACAGCACCCAGTCATGGCTTGCCTGCTCGACGGCGAACTGCTTCTGCGGGCCATAGCCCAGCCAATCCTGATGCACTACCCGTGCGCCCTGGGCGAGCGCCAGGGCGACCGTGTCGTCGGTGCTGCCCGAATCCACCACCAGAATCTCATCGCAAAAGGCAAGCGCTTCCAGGCAACGCGTCAGCGTGGATGCGGCATTATGGGCGATGATTACCGCCGATAGCGGAAGGCGTTGGGGGTGACTCATGCCGCAGTCCGACAACAGTCTATAATTTGTGGTTGCCATTCTAACGCGCTGACGGCGATGCTCAAAATACTGCTGGTCAAGATGTCGTCCATGGGCGATCTGGTGCACAACTTGCCGGTGGTGACCGACATTCGCGCACATTACCCGGATGCCGTTGTGGACTGGATCGCCGAAGAGGCCTATGTCACCATTCCATCCCTGCATCCGGCGGTGCGTCGGGTCATACCGATCGCCTGGCGCCGCTGGCGCCGACAGCTGGCACAGAGAAAAACCTGGACGGAAATGGCCGAGTTCCGCCGACAACTGCTGGCGACCGATTACGATTTTGTCCTGGATAGCCAGGGCCTGTTGAAAAGCGCCATCGTGGGCAGCATGGCGAAGGGAATTTTGGTCGGGGGAGACAGCCGCAGCATCAAGGAACCTCTCGCCAGCGTTTTTTATCGGCGCCGTTTGCCCATCGCATGGTCGTGGCATGTGGTGAAGCGCTGTCGCGCAGTGGCGGCCGGGGTACTCGACTACCCTGCCGACGCACCGCCGGAGTATGGGATTTCCGCTCCCCGCCTGGTCGTCGACTGGCTGCCTGACAAGCCTTATTGCGTACTGATGCACGCCGCCAGCCGGCCGGAGAAATTGTGGCCCGAATCCCACTGGGTCGAGCTGGGCCGGTATCTGGCGAAGCAAGGGTTGATCTGCGTGCTTCCCTGGGGCAGCCCGGAAGAACAGCAGCGCAGTCGGCGCCTGGCGCTGGCCATTCCCGGCGCCGTGGTCCCACCCCTGATGGACCTGGCGAGTGCCGCCGGCTTTCTTGCCGGCAGTGTCATGGTCGTCGGTCTCGACACGGGTTTCACCCATTTTTCCGCTGCCCTGGGACGCCCCACCATCGGGATTTATTGCGACTCCGACAGCCAGCAGGCCGCCGTCCATGGATCCGCTTATTGCGCCAGTTTCGGCAAGCGCGGCGCGCCACCGAACTATGCGACAGTGCACGCTGCCGTGGAAAGGGCTTTGCGATCCACGCCATGAGCGGCCGCCAACGATGACACTGTCACGCGCCTTGTATTCCTTGCTGATCTGCCTGGGCTTGCCGGCAATCGTCCTGCGCCTGCTGTGGCGCGCGTACAGGCAACCCGAATACCTCCGGCACTGGCGGGAACGTTTCGGCTGCTACGCTACCCCCGCTTCCGCCGAGGGCGACAAGAGAAAACTCATCTGGATCCATGCCGTCTCGGTCGGCGAAACACGGGCGGCGCAGCCGCTGATCGCCGTCCTGCGACAACGCCATCCCGACTACAAAATATTGATGACCCATATGACCCCGACAGGCCGGCAGGCCGGCGTGGAATTGTTCGGCGACAGCGTCGAGCGGGTTTATCTGCCCTACGACTATCCTTGGGCGGTAAGCCGTTTCCTGCGCCATTTCCGGCCCCGCCTGGGCTTGCTCATGGAGACCGAACTGTGGCCGAACCTGATCGCCTCCTGCCGCAGACGGGAAATTCCTTTGCTTCTGGTCAATGCGCGCTTGTCGGCCAAGTCGGCGCGGCGCTATGCGCGCCTGCCGCAACTCACGCGCTGCGCGTTGCAGGACCTGACGGCGATTGCCGCGCAGGAAGAAACGGATGCCGGCCGCCTGCGCCAGTTGGGGGCGCACGAGGTGGCTGTGCTGGGAAACCTCAAGTTCGATATCGCGCCGCCCGCCGCACAGCTGGAGCAAGGCAAGGTCTTTCGTCGGCTTTTCGGCGCTCGCCCGGTGCTGCTCGCGGCGAGCACGCGCGAAGGCGAAGAGGCGCTGCTGCTCGACGCCTGGTGCGCCAGTCCCTGCAAGGACGCACTGCTGGTGATCGTGCCGCGCCATCCGCAGCGTTTCGAGGAAGTGGCCCAGCTCGTCGCCGCGCGTGGCCTGCATTTGCAGCGGCGTAGCGAGACGGCGGCGGTCGCGCCGGAAACCCGGGTATGGCTGGGCGACAGCATGGGGGAAATGTTCGCCTATTATGCCGCCAGCGATGTGGCATTCATCGGCGGCAGCCTGCTCGATTACGGCAGCCAGAACCTCATCGAAGGCTGTGCCGTGGGCGTGCCGCTGCTGCTTGGGCCTTCGACTTACAACTTCTCCGCAGCGGCGCGCGCCGCGCTGGCCTGCGGTGCGGCCAGGGCCGTTGCGGATGCCGATGAACTGGTCGGTGCCGCCCTGGCGTTGCTGGCCGATGCCGAGGAGCGAGGCCGCATGGGAACTGCCGGACAGCGCTTTGCCGTGCGTCATCGTGGCGCAAGCGAGCGGACGTCGGCTTTGCTGGACCGCGTGTTGGAAAAAGAAACTTCGGCTAATGGGATGCCTTACCCTGAATTGATGGGACTGGACTAAGCAATGGCGATTATTGATTTCTTCGATCGGGGCTGCATCATCAACCCGGACGGCAACTACTTGATCTTTGGCGAGCAGCGCACCACTTACCGGGAAGCGCAACGCTTCACTTATCGCGTCGCCAACGGCTTGCTGGCGCTGGGCTGCCGCAAGGAAACCAAGGCCGCGGTGTGGGCCGCCAACGAACCGATCGGCTGGTTATGCACCCTGTCGATCTGGCGTGCAGGCATGGCCTGGGTGCCGATCAATCCACGCAACACGGCAGAGGAAAACGCCAATGTGATCGACGCTTTCGACTGCGAAGTGTTGTTTTTCCAGTCCGCCATCGCGCCGCAAGTCGGCGCGATGCGTTCAAGATTGCCGAAGGTACGGCATTTCATATGCATAGACGGCGAAGCCGACGAATCCCTGGCGCTAACACCTTGGGCAGCCAGCCAGGCGGAAACCCCATGCGAGGTTCTTTCCGCCATGGAGGATGTCTGCGCCGTGATGGCCACCAGCGGCACCACGGGCAAGCCCAAGGGGGTGATGAACACCCACCGCACCATGCAGACCGTCGTCGCCAACTGGCTATCGACGCTGGCCTATCCCGCCGACCGACCGCCGGTCAACCTGGCGGCGGCGCCGCTTACCCATACCGCCGGGATATTTTCGCTGATGACCACGCTGCGCGGCGGCACGGTGGTGATACTGCCGCGGCCGGATCCGGACATGCTGCTCGACGCCATCGAACGGCATCGCGTCACCGAACTTTTCCTGCCGCCGACCGTGATCTACATGCTGCTCGATCTGCCCGGCATCGCCGCGCGCGATTTCTCATCGCTGCGCTACTTGATGTATGGCGCCGCGCCGATGTCGCTGGAAAAGCTGCGGCGGGCGTTGAAAACCTTTGGCCCGGTAATGCTCCAGGCCTTCGGCCAAACCGAGGCGCGCACCACCAGTTGCCTGCATCCCGAAGAGCATTTCGTCAATGGCGAGATCGCCCAGGATGAACGGCTCTCCTCCTGCGGCCGGCCTTTCCCGCTCACCCGCGTGTCGATCCGCGATGATGCCAACCGCATGCTGCCGCACGGACAGGTGGGCGAAATCTGCGTAATGGGCGACCTCGTCATGAAAGGCTACTACCAGGCGCCGGACAAGACCGCGGAAACCATCGTCGACGGCTGGCTGCATACCGGCGATATGGGATACCTGGACCCGGAAGGTTTCCTGCACGTCACCGACCGCAAGAAGGACATGATCATCAGCGGCGGCTTCAATGTGTATTCCTCCGAAGTCGAAGGCGTGATCAATAGCCACCCGGCGGTGCAGGACTGCGCCGTGGTCGGCATACCGGACGAAAAATGGGGCGAAGCCGTCAAGGCGGTGGTCGAACTGAATCTCGGCATGCGCGTCAGCGAAGACGAAATCATCGCGCTGTGCAAGCAGAAACTCGGCAGCGTAAAGGCGCCGAAGTCGGTGGACTTCATCGTTGAACTGCCGCGCAGCTCGGTCGGCAAGGTATTGAAGCGCGAAGTGCGCGCCAAGTATTGGCTCGGCAAGACGCGGCAGGTCAATTGAACATCGGCAAGCCCTGCAACAGCAAGGGAATGCCGACGGACTATTCCAGCAAGCCGTTCACCGCGCCGACATCGTCCTCGTTCAAGCCGCCGGCGGCGGCTTTCAATTTCAACTGGGCGATCAAGGTATCGAGACGCGCCTTGGCCAGATCGCGACGGGTCGAGTAGAGCTGCTGTTGGGCGTTGAGCACGTCGATGTTGATACGCACCCCGACATCGTAGCCAAGCTTGTTGGAATCGAGCGCTGACTGGGATGAGACCACGGCCTGTTCCAGCGCCTTGACTTGCGACAGCCCCGAAGTCACGCCGAGGTAAGCCTGGCGTGCCGACAGGGTCGCGGCGCGGCGCGCGTTGTCGAAATCGGCGCTGGCCTTCTCGCGCAGGGCGGCCGCCTCGCGATCCCGGGAGGCAATCGCGCCGCCCGCAAAGATCGGGATCGCCAGTTGCAGCCCGATGGTGGTGGCGTCGGTGTCGCTGCCGGGCAGGGTGGTTCCCAGGAACATGGTGTCGGTCTGGGAGTTGCGCCCGCGCGACGCCACCAGATCCAGCGTCGGGTAATGTCCCGCGCGCTGTTTCTGGATTTCGCGTCCGGCGATTTCAAGCCCGGCGCGGCTGAGTTGTACAACCAGGTTGTGGGTCTCGGCCGCAGTGACCCATTGGCTGATGTCGTCCGGTTGCGGGCGGGCAATCTGTGTGCCGTTCTTGAGCTTCTTGAGGGATTCCGCCTGCTTGCCGGTGATGGTGCGCAAATTCTCGCGCTTGACTTGCAAATCGTTGTTGGCGGCGATTTCCTGTGCCGTCGTGAGATCGAAGCGCGCCTGGGCTTCGTGGGTGTCGGTGATGGTGGTGGTACCCACCTCGAAGTTGCGTTTGGCCGATGCCAACTGTTCGGCAATGGCGGTCTTCTGCGCCTGTGCCGTGGCGAGAGTTTCCTCCGCCAGCAGCACATCGAAATACGCCTGGGCCAAACGTACGATCAGGTCCTGGCGCGCCAATGCGTACTGGGCTTCGGCCTGCGCCACGACCAGCTCAGCCTGCTTGTAGTTTTCCCAGTTTTGCCAGCGAAACAAAGGTTGCGACAAGGATAACGCCCACCCGCTGCTGTTGTACTTGGCCCTGGTTTCGGCGGGAGGATTGGCGCGGGGTTGATAGTCAATGTCGTTCCTCACCGTGTTGGCCGTCAGGCTGACCATCGGCATCAGCCCTGCACGGCCTTGCGGCAGCTTCTCCCGGCCGGCTTCAAGCGCTGCGCGCGCTGCGCTGATCTGGGCATCATAGCCAACGGCATCGCGATAGGCACTCAGCAGATCGACGGCTTGCGCCGTACCTGCGGCGAAGAACGCGACCAATGGCAACAGCAAAAATTTTTTCATGGCTGACTCCTGTCACTCAGTATACCGGCATACCGGGATCGACCTGCTGAGCCCAGGCCGCCACTCCGCCTTGCAAATTCACTATCTCCGCAAATCCCTGGTGTTCCAAAAACAACGCTACCTGATAGCTGCGCACACCGTGGTGGCAGATCACCACAGTTTCGAGGTCCCGGTTCAGTTCCAAATAACGCGCCGGCACGCTGCGCATCGGCATCGATTTCGTGTCTGGAATGCGGCACACCTCCAGCTCCCATGGCTCCCGTACATCGAGCAGCTGCGGCTTGACACGGATGCCGGCGACGCTGTCCTTGAGCCATTGGTCGAGTTGGAGCGCAGTGATCTGCCGCATGCGCCTCAGAAGGTGAAACGGGCCGGCTGCGGCGCGTTGATCAGGGTCGGCGCCATGGTTTCGAACAGGCTGACGCTTTGGTAGGTTTCCTCCGCCGTCCGGGTAACCAGCTGTGCAGTCATGACAGGAGCATCACCGGTGATGACGAACATCCGCCCGCCAACCTTGAGCTGCGCCAGCAATTCCGGCGGCAATTGCGGCAGGCTGCCCGATACCATGATGACGTCGTAGGGAGCGTGGCTCTTCCAGCCCAATGCGGCATCGCCGGTCTCCAGCGTGACATTGTTGATCCCCAGGCGTTTGACGGTGGCAAGTGCGCTCTTGGTCAATTCCGGCACAATGTCGACGCTCCAGACGTGATCGGCATGAGCCGCCAGCAGCGCCGCCATGTAGCCCGAACCGGTGCCGATCTCCAGCGCCTTGTCGTTCTTCCTGACGCGCAGCGCCTGCAACGCGTGGGCTTCGATCTTCGGAGCGAGCATGCAGGCCGCATGACCCAGCGGGATTTCGATGTCGGCAAAAGCCAGCTGGCGATAAGCCAGCGGCACAAATTCCTCGCGCTTGACCACGAAAAGCAAATCCAGAACGTCCTGGTCGAGCACATCCCAAGGACGAATCTGCTGTTCGATCATGTTGAAACGGGCTTTTTCGAGATTCATCAAAGTTCTCCAAAGAAATATTAGTATAAACTAATATACGTAGTACAAGTAAAAAGTATTCTAGCCTACTTGCACCGCCGCATCCTGTTTCACTCTGAACCAAGCGGCATATCGTGCCCGCAACGACGGCGATGGCTCGAACGTACGGTGCGGCGCAGGATTGAAGCGCAGGCCGCCGCCTTGATCGAGGTGGCTCAGGCGGGCAACGGCACCGGCATGGAAGGCACTTTGCCGCTCGCGCGATAGGTTTCGCAACGGTCGATATATTCGCGAGTGCTTTTAGGCATCGGCGTGCGGGCGCGGGTGATGTAATAAATCAAGTCCCGGCCGTTGAGCAGCAGCTGGATGCCGACGGAAACATCGTGTTTGGCTCGGCCGCGCTTTCCCGCGGCCATGGCCGGAGATCGCGGCTTGAAATTGGCCAGCCGTTCGCCGGCGGCAACCAGTTGCGCCCAAACATCAAAAATGTCCGGGTCGATACGCAGGGTTTCCGTTTTTATTTTCGCGGCGCCGGCGAAATCGCGAATGCTGGATTCGATGCCTTCGAATTGCGCTATGCGGCTGAAATTCGCCATCATGGCCTCGGCGATGCGGTCGATGTCGCGCAATGTCTGGCCGATCTTGATGTAACGACTTTCGTAATAATCTTCGATCGGGACGGAGAAGGCGCGGAAAGGTTCGCCCCAAAGCTCGTCGATGCCTTCCTCGCCGCTGCGGTGCAAGGCGAAGCGGCCAAGCTCCATGGCCTCAAGCAGACACCGCCCGCATTCACGCATCAGCGCGTTGTCGCTGCGGATTTCGATGCCATCGGCCTGCAATTCGACGAGCTTTTTGAAAATGTCCGTGGTTCGGTTGAACAGCGCGCCCGCGAGCATCGCTGCCTTGACCCGCCGCCGGCCTGGATCGGTTTCCGTCTCATAGCTCTGGCGGATTTCCGCCAATCGATTGCCGGGAATATTCAGCCCATGCTCGGTGTGATTGAACAGGCGCCGCGTCAATGCCTCGATCAGGTTCTTTTTCGCACCCAATACGTTGGCGGGGATAGGGTAGGTCCTGATCCAGTAACCATCGTAGAGCACCCGTTGCTGGCCGGCAATGATCCGCCTTGTTCCTTCCGGCGGGGACTCGCCGACGTTCAGCGGGGGTTCAATGCGATGCTCACTGTTCATAAACCAGGCCGGTCAGACTCTCAGAAAATTCGGCGAGCGCAAGTATATCGGATAGATGCGCCGCTCGCCTATGCTTATGTCGCGTCCTCGTCCCCGAACTCGCGGGCGTCGAACGTCACCGGCAGAGGCGTACCGGCCGGCATGTCCGGCAGTTAGTCTTCGGAAAGTCAGGCGAAGAACTCAGCGCTCAGCGTGATTCCTTGATGGTCCTGCCGTTGCTGGCCTGAACCGGTCTGGCGTTATTGCGGTAAAGGCGGGAGAAAATGGCGATCTGCTCGGCCGAGACTTGTATCGGCTGCTTGAGCACGATCCACAGCACATCCTCGGTGCACGGCGGCGTCGTCAGAGACCCCATGTAAGTCCAATACTGGCGGTTCTCCGGCAACAGTCGATTCAGGTCGATCGCCGCGGTCGGCGCCACATCCTGATCCACTTCCAGCGGCAGGTTGTTCCAGAAGGTCTGGATCACCGGATGTTCGCTGCCTTTTTCGAGCAGCACCGCGATCACCGCCAGATGGTTGTCCATGTCCTTGTGCACCAGATGCATCACCATGTCATAGCTCTTGCCATTGACGCGCTCTTCCGCAGGGCGGTGGAAATGCAGTTGCACCAGCTCGAACTGGCGGCCCATGATGCCGATGCCGCTGCCGGCGCCGACATTGACTTGTATCGTGTGGCCGTTGTCGATGATGCGGAACAAGGAAGTCTGATAGTCGAACTTGATGGTTTCGAGATCGACGCGGATCCCGTCCCGGATATCGATCGGCGACTGTCGCTTGCCGGACGCGCAAGTCGCATAGTCCGGCCGCAGCTTGCCCCAGTTGGCCGGTGCACCTTCGCCCTCATAGCCCCAATGGACGTGGGCGGTTTCGCCGGGGGGATGCCCCGTTTCGAGCGGAACCGCCTTCTTGCGAACCGGCTTTGCCGCCCTGCGAATGTAAGAAGCATAAGTATCCGCTTTCAATGCAGGCCCCCCGGGCCGGGACAAAGCCGCGGCGGGGGAAGCACTCTGCGAAGCGGTTGGGGAAGCCCCCTGCGGGGCGGCAGGGGGAGCACCCGGAGCAGCGGCCGCCGGAGACTTTTCGGCAGCCGCCATGGCAGTCAACTGTTCCTTGCTGGGCAACCCGATCTTGGCGGGTGGCGTGGCTTCGACCTGGTACACCACCGGCGGCTTGGTTCCGCGGGCGCTGAGCATGTCGGCATACATCGCTTTGGGCGGCGGCTCTGCGACTGGGTTTGCGGCGACCGCGGCAGCGTTCCTGGCGGGTGCCTCAACGATCGCTTCGCCGGCCGGACGTAGCTTGCAGGCTTCGCCGAGCAATTTATCGTCCACACTGCCTGCGTCCGCCTGCATATCGACGGGAGGATCGACAGACTCCTGCTTTACCGCCTTGCCCCCATGCAGGTAAACCCGCTTGACTGTGGCGAAGCGGCGATTAGCGCAATCGTAACGATTGAGCGCCTCGACAGCCGAGTAGTTCAACTGGCTGTCGCCGATTTGCAGGTCGCGGCCGAATATCAGGCGACTCCACGCCAACATCTTGCCATTGCCGACCTTGGCGATGCGTGCCCGATCGATCTCCACGCGTTCCGCCCCATTGCTGGCGATCGGCTGCCAGTTGGCGGCCAGCCCGGATTGTGCGGCGATCAAGCCCAGCCCGGTTAGAATTGCGGTGATTTTCAGACGCATGCTGCACCCCTTTTATGACGTAACTATTAGTATCGGCCGGCCACCAAGAAACTTTAGCGCACTTTGCCCAGGGTTGCATTCGGCTGGTGTTTCCAGTAGCTTCACAAATCCAGTTGCAGCGACGCACAGCCATCCGAACGGAGTATCGACCATGAATGCCAATGACAAGTTTCTCGCCTCAAACGCCCATGTGGACGCTGCCAGCGTCCAGTCATTGCCGCATTCGCGCAAAATCCATGTCACCGGCAGCCGTCCCGACATCCGCGTGCCGATGCGCGAGATTAGCCAGGCCGACACGCCCCTGCACGCGGTCGGAAATGGCGCTCCCGCCCAAGCCGAAGCCAACCCGCCGATTTGCGTGTACGACTGTTCGGGGCCTTACACCGATCCGTCGGCCAACATCGACATCCGCAATGGCCTGGTGCCGCTGCGTGCGGCCTGGATCGCCGAACGCGGCGACAGCGAGGAACTGCCCCGCCTGACTTCCGCCTATGGCCACGCGCGCAGCGGCGATCCGCAATTGACCGAAATGCGCTTCAACCTGCGGCGTCAGCCGCGTCGCGCCAAAGCGGGCGAGAATGTCACGCAGATGCATTATGCCCGCCGCGGACTGATCACGCCGGAGATGGAGTTTGTCGCGATCCGCGAGAACCAGAAGCGCGAGGGGCTCTCCGAATTGCTGTTGCGCCAGCATCCCGGCGAATCCTATGGCGCCGCCGGGTTTGGCAACACCGCCAAACTCATCACGCCCGAGTTCGTCCGTGCCGAGATCGCCTGCGGCCGCGCCATCCTGCCCGCCAACATCAACCATCCCGAGGCCGAGCCGATGATCATCGGGCGCAACTTCCTGGTGAAGACCAACGCCAACATCGGCAACTCGGCGCTGGGATCGAGCATCCAGGAAGAGGTCGAGAAAATGACCTGGGCCATCCGCTGGGGCGGCGACACGGTGATGGATTTGTCCACCGGCAAGAATATTCACGAGACGCGCGAATGGATCGTGCGCAATTCGCCCGTGCCGATCGGCACCGTGCCGATCTACCAGGCGCTGGAGAAGGTGAACGGCAAGGCCGAAGACCTGACCTGGGAAATCTTCCGCGACACGCTGATCGAGCAGGCTGAGCAGGGCGTCGACTATTTCACCATCCATGCCGGCGTGCTGCTGCGCTACATCCCGCTGACCGCAAAGCGCCTGACCGGCATCGTCTCGCGCGGCGGGGCCATCCTCGCCAAGTGGTGCCTGGCGCACCACCAGGAGAATTTCCTGTACACCCACTTCGAGGACATCTGCGAGATCATGAAGGCCTACGACGTGGGCTTCAGCCTGGGCGACGGCCTGCGTCCCGGCTCGATCCACGACGCCAACGACGAAGCCCAGCTCGGCGAACTCGCCACCCTCGGCGAGCTCACGCAGATCGCCTGGAAACACGACGTCCAAGTGATGATCGAAGGCCCCGGCCACGTGCCGCTGCACCTGATCAAGGAGAACATGGACCTCCAGCTCAAGCTCTGCCACGAAGCGCCGTTCTATACGCTGGGGCCGCTCACCACCGATATCGCGCCGGGCTACGACCATATCACCAGCGCCATCGGCGCGGCGATGATCGGCTGGTACGGCACCGCCATGCTCTGTTATGTCACACCCAAGGAACACCTCGGCCTGCCCGACAAGGACGACGTCAAGGACGGCATCATCGCCTACAAAATCGCCGCGCACGCCGCCGACCTGGCCAAAGGACACCCCGGCGCGCAGATCCGCGACAACGCGCTGTCCAAGGCGCGCTTCGAGTTTCGCTGGGACGACCAGTTCAACCTGGGCCTCGACCCCGACAAGGCGCGCGAATTCCACGACGAGACGCTGCCGCAGGAAGGCGCCAAGCTCTCCCACTTCTGTTCCATGTGCGGACCGCATTTCTGCTCCATGAAGATCACCCAGGATGTCAGGGACTTCGCCGCGTCACAAGGCGTTTCCGAAACCGAGGCGCTGGCCAAGGGTATGGAAGCCAAGGCGGTAGAGTTCGTGCGACAGGGCGGCGAAGTGTATAAGAAATTGTGATTCGGCGATGCACCTCGATCCGACACGCACGGTCGACCTCAAGGATCCCCACGCCGTACTGAGGGCCATCGATGCGCTGCTGTTGCGCCGCTTGGGTGCGGCTTACGGCAAAGCCCTGCTGGAACAGGCAATCGCCGATCTGGCACAGGCTTACCGCGGCGACTATCCCGGCCTGCTGCGCTGCGACACCCACTACCACGACTTGCGCCATGCGCTCGACAGCGGGCTGGCGATGGCACGCCTGCTCGACGGTCAGGCGGCATGCACCCCGATGGGAGCGTCGGAACATATCGACGGCGAGCACGCCCTGCTGGGTGTCCTGCTCGCGCTCTATCACGACATCGGCCTGCTGCGCCGCGCCGATGAAGCGCACATGCAAGGCGCGCAACTCACGCCGATACACGAGGCGCGCGGCGTCGAGTTCATGCGCGACTACCTCGGCCGCACACCGCTCGCCCATCTCGCCGACCAGTCGGCACTCATCATGGTCACGCACCTTACCGGACACCTGCCGCCGGACATGCCGCCGCTGGAGCGGGCGATTGCCTGCTTGCTCGGTACGGCCGACATCATGAGCCAACTGGCCGACCGCTGTTATCTGGAAAAGTGCCGCGATTTCCTATTCGTCGAGTTCAGCGCCATCGGCCTGGCCGGCGCGCCCGGCCTGCCCTATCCGGATCCGGAGACCCTGCTGAAAAATACCCCGAGCTTCTACACCGGACTGCTCCGCGAACGTATGCATAACGAATATACCGACGCCGACCGCTACTTGAAAATCCATTTCGGCGGCGAGTGCCCTTACGAGGCGTCGATCCAGCGCAACTTCAGCTTCCTGGACGAGCTGCTGGCCAGCCAACAGCTCGACCGGCTGCAGCGGCTGCCGCAGCGGGTGATAGGCGCATGATCTGCCGCCCAGGCTGCGCCGCCTGCTGCATCGCACCGTCGATCAGCTCGTTGGGAAAACCCGCCGGCGTGGCTTGTCCGCGACTCGACCGGCATTTGCGCTGCACGATTTTTGGGCGGCCCGAACGACCGGCCTGCTGCGCGGGACTGCAACCCTCGGAGGAAATGTGCGGAGAGTCGCGCGAGCAGGCCCTTGTCTGGCTCGCCGCGCTGGAAACGGCAACCGCCGTGCCTTCCTAAGCTGGCGCCGCCCAGTACTTGGAGACGTTCTTGATGCCCCATTTGGCGGCATCTTCGACGCCGACGATCTTCTCCATGCAGCCATGGCGCGACAGATCCACCACTTCGGGTTTGAGATAGAGCTTGGTGCGGATGGAAAAAAATACTTTCACCTGGGGCGTCAGCAGCGAGTTGGGCGACTGATCGAGAACCACGCCGATCCGGCCCGAGCTCAGGCTGACCAGGGATCCGGTCGGATAAATGCCGATGCATTTGACGAAGGCCTGAAAAATATCCGGATCGAAGTGTCCGCCGGTCCATTCCGTCATCTTCTGGATCGATTCGGTAGGATCCCAGCCCTGCTTGTAGGGACGGTTCGAAGTGATCGCGTCATACACGTCGCAGACCGCGCCCATCCTGGCGAAGCGGCCGATCTTCGCGCCGGCCAAGCGATGGGGGTAGCCGGTGCCGTCCATCTTCTCGTGGTGATGGATGACGACATCCAGCGGAACTTCACCGGTCGTCCTGGCTTCGAGCAGGATCCGGTGGCCTTCCTCGGGGTGGATTTTGACGATGTTGAACTCCTCGTCCGTCAGCTTGCCCGGCTTGTTGAGAACCTTCATCGGGATGTTGGCCTTGCCGACGTCATGCAGCAGACCGGCTCGCCCGGCCTCATGGACATCCGCATCGCTGAGTTCCATCTGCCGGGCCAACGAGACCATCAGGGCGCTGACCGCCACAGAGTGCATGTAAGTGTAGTCGTCGGCGGTCTTGAGGCGGGCCAGGCTCAGCAATGCGCCGGGGTTGCGGTTCAGGGAGGTCGAGATTTCCTCGACCAGGCCATCCACGGCGCCAGTGCTGAGCGCCTTGCCCATGCGCAATTCGGCGAACATCGAGCGCACCGCATCGGTGGCCTTGGCGCAGGTCTTGGCGGCTTGCTTGACTTCTTCGTCGAAGGCAACCTGTTTCGGCTGTTCGTCGCGGATGACGGCCTTTTCCAGTTCTTTCTCGATTTTCGCGTCGACCTGCTCACGCGTTTCAAATTCTTCGACGTCGAGTCCCTTGGAGGTGTTGATCCAGACTTCCTTGATGCTGCTTTCCCGGAGGCGCCGAATGTCTTCGGGATCGGTAATGACAAACTTGGTGCGCCAGAATGGATGGCTCATCCAGGGGCCGCACAGCTCCCTGATGTGCATGCCCAGGCGGACTTGTTCGACGTTGATCTTCTTCAGCATGACCGTTGGATGATGGCTTCGATCAACTGGTTCCCGCCCAGAGCTCATGCAGGTTCTTGATCCCCCACTTGCCCGCCTCTTCCTTGCCCACAATCTTTTCCGGACAATTCGAGCGCGCCAGGTCCACCACCTCTGGGTGAATGTAGGTTTGCGACTTGGTGGAGAAAAACACTTTCACCTGAGGCGTCAGCAGGGATTTGGCCGATTGATCGAGCACCACGCCCAGCCGGCCGGAAGACAAACGCACCAGGGCGCCGGTCGGATAAATGCCGATACACTTGACGAAGGCCTGAAATATTTTCTGGTCGAAATGCCCGCTGCTCCATTCGGTCATTTTCTTGATGGATTCGGCCGGATCCCAACCCTGCTTGTAGGGGCGGTTCGAGGTGATCGCGTCGTACACGTCGCAGACCGCGCCCATCTTGGCAAACAAGCTGATTTCCTGGTCTTTGAGGCGATGCGGGTAGCCGCTGCCATCGACCTTCTCGTGATGATGCAGGCAGACGTCGAGAGGAATCTCCCGTGTGGTGTTGCCTTCCACCAGCAGCCGATGGCCTTCCACGGGGTGGCTCTTGATGATGGTGAATTCCTCGTCGGTCAACTTGCCGGGTTTGTTCAGCACTTCCATCGGCATCAAGGCCTTGCCCAGATCGTGCAACAGGCCGGCCATGCCGGCTTCGCGGGTTTCGTTCTCGGCAATGCCCAGCTGCTTCGCCAACGCAACCATCAGCGCACAGACCGCGACCGAGTGCATGTAAGTGTAATCATCGGCGGTCTTGAGACGCGCCAGGCTGATCAAAGCGCCGGGATTCCTGAGCACGGAAGACGAAATTTCCTCGACCAGATCGTTGGCGGCTTCCGAGTTGACGGCATTGCCCATGCGGATTTCCTCGAACATGGACTTGACGGCTTTGGTCGCCTTGGCGCAGGTCTTGGCGGCCTGTTTGACTTCATCGGAGAACGCGACCTGCTTCGGCTGTTCATCGCGGATGCTCGCCTTGACCAGAACGGATTCAACCGCCGCCGCCACTTTTTCCTGGGTCTCGCCCGGCTCCACATCCAGCCCTTTGCCGGAATCGATCCATAACTCGGTGATGCCGCTCTCTTGGAGACGGCGCAGGTCCGCGGCATCGGCCAGAATGAACTTGGTGCGCCAGAACGGATGATTCATCCACGGACCGCACAGTTCGTGGATATGCATGCCCAAGCGGACTTGTTTGACATCGATCTTTTTCAGCATGATGAATTTTCCGACATGCTACACTCGCACGCCTCCCGAGGTTGCCTGAGATTGCCACATCACTGTCACCGATCCATTTTCTGACTGGCCTTGCATGGATATCACCCTGTTGCTGCACTCACTGATCCTGGGCGTCGTTGAAGGCCTCACCGAGTTCCTTCCGGTGTCGAGCACCGGCCATCTGATCTTGGCCGGCGACTTGCTGCATTTTAACGATGAAAAGGGCAAAGTGTTCGAGATTGTGATTCAGTTCGGCGCAATCCTCGCCGTGGCCTGGGAATACCGCGCGAAACTCGCCCGGGTCATCCTTGGCTTGGGCAGCGAACCCGAAGCGCAACGCTTCGCTCTCAACCTGACGATCGCCTTCATGCCGCTGGCCGTGTTGGGGTTGATGTTCCACAAGACCATCAAGGCCATACTGTTCCAGCCTATCCCGGTGGCCTTGGCTTTCATCGTCGGCGGCCTGTTCATCCTGTGGGCCGAGCGGCGCCAGCACACGATCCGGATCGAGACGCTCGACCAGTTGAAACCCTTCGATGCCCTCAAGCTTGGCCTGGCACAGGCGCTGGCGCTGATTCCGGGCACCTCGCGCTCCGGCGCGACCATCATCGGCGGGCTGTTCTTCGGACTGTCGCGCCAGGCGGCGACCGAGTTCTCGTTTTTTCTCGCCATCCCGACCTTGACCGTGGCGACCTTCTACCAGGTCTACAAGGAACGCGGGCTGTTCTCCCTGGATGACTTTGGCATGTTCGCGGTCGGTTTCGGCGCCGCCTTCGTCTCGGCCTTCTTGTGCGTGCGCTGGCTGTTGCGTTATATCAGCCACCACGATTTCGTGCCGTTTGCCTGGTACCGCATCGTCTTTGGCCTGGTGGTGATCGCCACCTGGCAGTCGGGGCTGGTGGACTGGAGCAATCCTTGATTCTGTATCTGCACGGTTTCCGCAGCGGCCCGGAATCGCACAAGGCACAGCAGATCAAGGCGAGGATGGCGACAAAAGGACTGGCGCATCGCATCGTCTGTCCGCAATTGCCGGTCGAGCCGCATGCCGCCGTTCAGCTCTGCGAGAACCTGATTGCCGCCAGCGATTCGGCGGTCACGCTGGTCGGCTCTTCGCTGGGCGGCTATTACGCCACCTATCTGGCGGAGAAGTTCGATTTGCCGGCCGTTCTGGTCAATCCGGCGGTCGTCGCCCATCTTTCGCTGCTCGACTTTGTCGGCCCGCAGACCCATCTATACACGGGCGAGCCGTTCGAGTTCACCCTGGCGCATATCGAACAGCTGCGGCGGCTGGACGTTGCGCCATTGAGCAACCCCAAACGCTTCTGGCTGCTGGTCGAGACCGGCGACGAGCTGCTCGACTATCGCCAAGCCGTGACAAAATACGCCGGCGCTCGCCAGACCGTAGTGGAAGGCGGCGACCACAGTTTTACCCGCTGGAGCGAGACCCTCGATGACATCATCCGATTCGCCGGATTTTGACCGCCGCCGCGCCAAGCAACTCGAACGCACCGGCTTCAACCGGATCGCCGCCCGCTACGCCGAGGCGGCCGGGGCGCGTGCGACGCTGCACGAGGCCTTGCTCGACGCCAGCGAATTGGCGCCTGGACAGGACCTGCTCGATCTCGCCAGCGGCCCCGGCGTCTTGGCGCAGGCGGCGTGGTTGCGCACCGCGTCGCGGAGCCGCATTGTTGCCTGCGACCTGGCCGAAGGCATGCTGGCGGAGAGCCGCCGTCGCCATCCGGGGATTTTGCATGCCGCCGCCGATGCCGAGTGTCTGCCCTTCCCTGCCGCCCATTTCGACCGCGTGCTGTGCGGCCTGGGGCTGATGATATTCCCCGATGAAGCCCAAGCCTTGGCCGAAATGCGGCGCGTGCTCAAGCCCGGCGGACGCATCGCCGTTTCGGTTTGGGCAACCGCCGAACAGGTGCCGCTGGTCGAATGCGCCTTGGCCTGCATGCGCCGCATCTTGCCGGCACCGAAAGTGGCGCGGCCGTCGGTGTTTCGTCTCGGCGATCCGGCACGCCTGAAGGCATCGATTGCCGCAGCGGGCTTCCGCAATATCCGTATCGAAGCGTGCGAATTGCGGTGCCGCTTCTCCGATGCCTCGGCATATTGGCAGGCGTTTCTCGATCTGGCGGGCGGTGCCGCCGCCAGCCTGGCGCGTCTGCCCCAGGAGACACAGGCGCGCTTGCGCGCCGAGGTGGCTGGCGAACTGAAGCCTTATGCCGAAGGCGACGGTTATCGCTTGAACAGCCGGGTACTGATCGCCACGGCGGCGGTATAATCCGCGCCTTTCCTGCTTTCCTGTCTACGCCCCCCGATGAATGTCCTTTTCGAAGAGGACGGCGCCTTCAAAGCCGGCACCGTGCTCGCCGACAACAACACCTCGTTGCAGGTGGAACTCGCTTCGGGCAAACGCAGCAAAGTGAAGGCTGCGGCCGTTTTGCTGCGCTTCGATGCGCCGACACCGGCGGAACTGCTCGAACGGGCCGAAGCCGAAGCCGAAAATATCGAACTCGACTTTCTCTGGGAAGTCGGCCCGGACAATGAATTCGGCTTCGCCGACCTGGCCCGCGAGTATTACGGCCATGTGCCGCTGCCGGCCGAGGCGGCTGGCGTGCTGCTGCGGCTGCATTCGGCGCCGATGTACTTTCATCGCAAGGGCCGGGGAAATTTCCGCAAGGCACCACCGGAAATTCTGCAAGCGGCGCTGGCCGGCCTGGAGAAGAAACGTGCACAAGCGCTGGCCATCGAACGCATGGCCGGCGCATTGCAGGCCGGGCAGTTGCCGCCGGAACTCCTGCCGCTGCTCGATCAGTTGCTCTACAAGCCGGATCGCAACCGGGCCGAGACCAAGGCCTGCGAAGCCGCCTGTGCCGAGACCGGCTTGTCGTTGCCGCGCCTGCTGGAGAAATGCGGCGCCATCGCCTCCAGCCACGATTATCTTCTCGGCCGTTTCCTGTTCGAATTCTTCCCGCAGGGCACGGAATTCGGCGCCCACCCCTCGCCCGCCGACCCAACTGGACTGCCGCGCGCCGCGGTGGCCGCATTCAGCATCGACGATGCCCACACCACCGAAATCGACGACGCCTTTTCGGTGACTCCGCAGGCGGCAGGCGGCTGGCGCGTCGGCATCCATATCGCCGCACCGGGCCTGGCGATTCGCCACGACGACGAATTGGGCATGATCGCACGTGGCCGGCTGTCGACCGTGTATATGCCGGGGCACAAGATCACCATGCTGCCGGACGCCATCGTCGAACGCTTCACCCTCGCCGCCGGGCGCGAATGTCCGGCCATATCCTTGTATCTCGACGTGACCGGCGACCTGCGCGTGACCGGTCGCGAGACCCGCATCGAGACGGTGCCCGTGGTGGCCAACCTGCGGCATCACGACATCGAACCCGTCTTCAACGAAGAAACGCTGGCCGACGGACTGCCGGCGTTTGCGTTCCGCGACGAGCTCAAGCTGCTATGGGAGCTGGCCTGCGTGCTCGAAGCCGGTCGCGGCAAAACCGGCGCCGTCAATCAGACCGACTACAACTTCGTGGTCGACTGGCATGCGACCACGGCCCAGGGACCGGGCCATATCAGCATCAGCCAGCGCCGCCGCGGTTCGCCGCTCGACAAGCTGGTGGCCGAACTGATGATCGCCGCCAATTCGACCTGGGGCCGCGAGCTGGCCGATGCCGGCATTGCCGCGCTGTATCGGGCGCAGAACGCCGGCAAGGTGCGCATGACCACGGTCGCCGCCGCCCATGAAGGACTCGGCGTCGATTGCTATGCCTGGTCGTCCTCGCCCTTGCGGCGTTACGTCGACCTGCTCAATCAATGGCAACTGATCGCCTGGCTGCGCAACGAAACCCCGGCATTCACCGCAAAATCCGAGAACATGCTGGCAGCGCTGCGCGACTTCGAGCTCACCTATGCCGCCTATGCCGAATTCCAGCGCGGCATGGAACGCTACTGGTGCCTGCGCTGGCTGCTGCAGGAGAACCAACCACAACCGACCGCACGGGTGCTGCGCGAAGGCCTGGTGCGCGTCGACGATCTGCCGCTGGTGTTGCGCGTTCCCTCGCTGCCGGCGCTGGAGCGCGGAGCGGGGGTGCGGATCGAGATCGAAAGAGTCGACTTGTTCGAAGCCGAAGCCCGGGCGCGCTTCGTCGAGATATTAGCCGAGCCTGCCGAAATAGACCCGGTTAACCTCTCTGATGGCGCTTTCGAAGAGCCTACACTGACGGAGTAAAATCTCCGCTCATGCTGAGACAGGTTCTCACTCCCCTCGCCTGGCCGGCCCCGCTCGCGCGCATGGCCCCCCCCTCGCGTCACTTGACGCTGGCACTACTGGCCTCGCTGCTGCTGCATGCCATGGCGCTGTCGATCCATTTCCGTTTGCCGGAAGCGCTGATGCACGCCAAAGACCGTGCGCTCGATGTCATCCTGGTCAATAGCAAGAGCGCCAGGGCGCCGAGCCAGCCCCAGGCGCGCGCCCAGGCCAACCTCGACGGCGGCGGCAATACCGAAGAGGATGTCCGCATCAGGACGCCCTTGCCGGCAGCACCAACGATGCGCGAGGGAGACGAACTGACCGCAGCACAACGGCGCATCGTCGAATTGGAAACACGCCAGCAGCAGTTGCTGGCTCAAGCGCACGGCAGTCCGCCGGTCCGCTCCGCGGAGAGCAAAAAGGACTTGCAGCCGACCCCGCCAGCGGCTTCCGGTCTCGATCTGGCCAGCAAGGCACTGGCCATCGCGCGCCTGGAGGGACAGATCGATCGCCAGACGGTGGCTTACAATCAGCGTCCCAAGAAACATTTCTTTTCGCCGCGGACCTCGGCGTATCGCTTCGCCCAGTACGTCGAAGACTGGCGCCAGAAAGTCGAGCAGATCGGCAACCTCAATTACCCCGAGGCGGCCAAAGGCAAGCTCTACGGCACCCTGGTCATCACGGTCGAGATCAATGCCGACGGCACGGTCGCGGTAGCCGAAATCGACCGCTCCTCCGGCAAGAAAATCCTCGACGAAGCCGCGCTGCGAATCGTCCGCCTGGCCGGGCCGTATGCCGCGTTCCCGCCCGATATCCGTCGCGATACCGATGTCCTCGCCATTACCCGCACCTGGTCGTTCACCCGCGCCGACCTGCTGCAGGCCAATTAGCTTGCCGATATGACCGACCGATACGCCGTGTTCGGCCATCCCATCGCGCACAGCCAGTCGCCGCGGATTCACACGCTGTTCGCAGAACAGACCGGGCAGGACATGCGCTATCAGGCCATACTCGCCCCGCTCGACGGCTTCGGCGCCAGCGTCCAGGCTTTTATCGCCGCCGGCGGACGCGGCGCCAACGTCACCGTGCCCTTCAAGGAAGAGGCCTGCCGTCTGGCCGCGCGCCTGAGCGAGCCGGCGCGGGCGGCCGGCGCGGTGAACACGCTGGTCTTCGATGAAAATGGGATATTCGGCGACAACACCGACGGCGCCGGCATCGTACGCGACATTCGCCACAATCTCCGGCACGAGATTGCCGGAAAGAACGTGCTATTGCTCGGCGCCGGCGGCGCGGCGCGCGGGACTGTCCTGCCGCTGTTGCGGGAAAATCCCGCACAGCTCATCATCGCCAACCGAACGGCGCAAAAGGCGCGCTTGCTGGCGGATCGATTCGCCAGCGCATCGGCATCCTTGCCTGCCGCGATTGCCGTCGACCCGCCTCGGCTACGGGGTTGCGGCTTGACCGACCTCGCCGGACGCCGCTTCGATATCGTCATCAACGCCACCTCGGCGGGCCTCAGCGACACCCCGCTGGATATCTCCGACGACGTGTTCGCGCCGAACTGCCTGGCTTACGAGATGGTCTATGGCAGACAAACGTCTTTCATGGCGCAGGCGCGCAAGGCAAACGCTCAAGTCAGCGACGGCCTCGGCATGCTGGTGGAACAGGCCGCCGCCGCTTTCTACCTGTGGCGCGGCGTGCAACCGGACACCGCGCCGGTGCTCAAGGCATTGCGCGGCGCATGAGCAGACTTGCCCACTGGCTGAAGTGGGGGCTGTTCGCCCTGGTGATGCTGGCCTTGCTGGGGCAAGGCTGGTATCTGGGCTGGGTCGTCTGGTGGAAATATGCCGATCCCGGCACGACGCACTTCATGGAAATCCGTCTCGACGAGGCGCGCGCGAAAAATCCCAAAGCCGAACTCAAGCATCTGTGGCAACCCTACGAGAAAATATCCCGACACCTGAAACGCGCCGTCATCGCCGCCGAAGACGACAAGTTCGTCGACCATGAGGGCTTCGATTGGGAAGGCATGCAAAAGGCGTTCGAGAAAAACCAGAAAAAAGGCAAAGTCGTGGCCGGCGGCTCGACCATCTCCCAGCAGCTCGCCAAGAACCTGTTTCTCACCCCGTCCAAGACGCCCTGGCGCAAGGCCCAGGAAGCCGTGATCACGTTGATGCTGGAAGCGTTATGGGACAAGCGCCGCATCCTCGAGGTGTACCTGAACTCGGTCGAATGGGGCAACGGCATCTTCGGCGCCGAAGCCGCGGCGCGGCGTTACTACAACACCTCCGCCGCGCAGTTGTCGGCTGAGCAGGCGGCGCGGCTGGCAGTCATGCTGCCGGCGCCGCGGCGCTACGAGAAAAACCCCTATTCGGCCTTCGTCAACGAACGCACCCAGATCATCCTGGGACGCATGCAGTATGCCGAGGTGCCCTAGTAATCTGGTTTTGGGTATTAACCCGGCAGGCTGCTCCACCCCTTGGTATGGCCGACAACATATACTGGCGTCTGTTCTGACGATGGAATCTCGATGAGTTACGTGCAACCTCATGACTCCGGCAGGAAATTGACGGGCTTGTTGGCCGTCGTGCTGCTGCATGCCCTGCTGTTATACGGCCTGGTCAATGGTTTGTCGCGCAAGCTCGTGCAGGTGGTGAGCGAGCCGCTGGAAGCCAGAATCATCGAGGAGCCGATAGTCGTCCCCGACAAGCCGCCGCCACCGCCGCACAAGGTCATCGCGCCACCGCCGCCTTCCATGCCGCTGCCCGCAGTGCAGATACCGCAACCGGCGAGCGTTCCGCAAAACACGATCACGACCGTCGCCAGCGCCAGCCCCGTCGAGGCACCGGCCGCACCCGCGCCGCCGGCGGCAAGGCATGTGACCCGATCTGCGGCGATCGTCAATGCCAGCGCCTGCGAAAAACCGGAGTACCCGTTGGCGGCATTAAGGGCGCAGGAAGAAGGCCGGGTCACGCTGGCTTTCTTGATCGATGCGGATGGCAAGGTGCTCGAAAGCAAAGTCGAAAAATCGACCGCCACCCGCCGCCTCGACGAAGCGGCGAGAAAAGCGCTGGGCCTGTGCAAGTTCCAGCCGGCCTTGATCGACGGCAAGCCGGAAAAATCATGGGCACGCATAGAATACGAATGGCGGATCGAGTAGTCGTCCCGCTACTGTCGAATTGCCGAACACGTTTTCCAGGATGAACAGGATGAGACTCAAACCACAGCTTCGCACTCTTTTGGCGGCATGCCTGACAGGCTTGGCGCTGGCGGCCGCAGGACTGCTGTCTGACGCGACAGCCTGGGCGCAAAGCCCGGTGCCGGCGGCATTCGAGAATCCCTACGGCATCGACGCCCTCTGGCAACAGGGCGACTTCGTCGCCAAAGGCACTTTGATACTCCTCGCCATCATGTCGATAGGCTCTTGGTACATCGGCATCGTCAAGCTCATCGAGCAGGAGAAACTGCTGCAGCAGGCCAAGGAAGCCCGCAGCAAGTTCTGGCGAACCCGTTCGATCCCGGAAGGCATTCTCACCTTGCAGGAAGACAGCGCCTTTCGCTACCTTGCCGAGGAAGGCAAGAATGCGCTTGAGCACCACGAAAGCACCCTGCTGGGACAGATCGACCTGAATACCTGGGTCGGCATGTCGATCCAGCGCGCCATCGATACCATCGGCAATCGCTTGCAGAACGGGCTGGCCTTTCTCGCCACGGTCGGTTCGACCGCTCCGTTCGTCGGGCTGTTCGGTACGGTCTGGGGGATTTACCATGCCTTGACGGCGATCGGCATCGCCGGTCAGGCTTCGATCGACAAAGTCGCCGGGCCGGTCGGCGAATCGCTGATCATGACCGCCATGGGGCTGGCCGTGGCGGTCCCGGCGGTGCTGGGGTACAACTGGCTGGTACGGCGCAACAAGGTGGCCCTGGAACAAATCCGGCACTTCAGCAGCGAACTTCACATGGTGCTGTTGTCGCGCGGCCGTGGCTAAATCGAGGAGCGGATTCATGAGCTTCAATCCGGCGGGGTTCGACACGGGAGAAGACGAGGTCGTCGCGGCGATCAACACCACGCCCCTGGTGGATGTCATGCTGGTGCTGCTGATCATCTTCCTGATCACGATTCCCGTGGTGGTACACACTGTGAAGGTGCAGCTGCCGCGCGAAGCGAATGTGCCGACCCAGACCAAACCGGAGAATATCGTCGTCTCCATCAACCGCGACGGCGACGTTTTCTGGGGCCAGACCTTGGTAGCGGACCAACAACAGTTATTGGAAAAACTCCGGGCCGTGGCGATCCAGGCCCCCCAGCCGGAAGTGCACATCCGCGGGGATATGGAAGCGCGCTACGAAGCCATCGGCAGGGTGATACTCGCCTGCCAACGCGCCGGTATCGTCAAGCTGGGCTTCATCACCGAACCGCCGGTGCGCGGCGGTTGATGGACGGGGGAAAGCGATGGCGATGAACGTCGGCGGCGCGGGTGGTACGGATGGCTTGGGTGGCTTGGGCGGCTCGGGCGAACCGGAACTGCTCATCGACATCAACACCACGCCGCTGATCGACGTGATGCTGGTGTTGCTGATCATGCTCATCATCACCATCCCGATCCAGACGCATGCGGTGAAAATGAACCTCCCGGTCGATGCCCCGGCGCACAGCGTACCGCCGGAAACAGTGACCATCGTGGTGGATGCCGACGGAAGCATCCTCTGGAACGGTCAACTCGTTCCCGGCAAGGCCGAACTGGAAACGCGCATGCACGCCGCTGCCGCCATGACCGAACAACCGGAACTGCATTTGCGCCCGCACAAGCTGGTCAAGTACCAGCATGTGGCGATGGTCATGGCAGCGGCCCAACGCCTGGGCCTGAAGAAAGTCGGCGTGATCGGCAACGAGCGGTTCGGCAACTGAACGCGGCGCTTATACACTTATACATCTCCAGACGACATGAAGTTATGGCTTCCCGGACGATTCCTGAAAAGCCTGGGGCTGAGGGCGGAGGTATCGCTGAACCGCAGATTCGGCAGGGAATTCATTCCGGCCAAGATAGAGACCTTCTGCATCGAAACGAGCAGTGCGTGCAATCTCAAGTGCCGCTTTTGCGCTTACGACAAGAAACAAAGCCCAAGGCTGAGCATGAGCAACGAACTGTTCATCGATTGCGTGGAACAGGCCCTCGCGCTTGGCTACAAGGAGTTTCACCTGACGCCCTGCACCGGGGATGTCTTCATGGACAGGCAGGTGTTCGGGAAATTCGAATATATGGATGCCCGCAAGGAAATCCGCGCCTATCATTTCTTCACCAATTTCACCATTCCGGACGAGGCGCAAATCCTGCGCCTGTTGCGCCTGAAGAAGCTCAGCCAATTGACATTGAGCATCTACGGGCATGACGAAGAGAGTTTCATCGCCCTGACGCGCTCTTCTCCCAAGATATACCGGCGGCTGCTCTCCAACCTGGAGACCTTGCTTGCCCATCGGTCAAGCTGGCCGTTCGCGGTCGACATCGGCTTCCGTTCGACTTTCGACGTTCCCCGCGACGGCTCCAGCGAACTGCTCCAGCTGATCAAACGGTTCCGGGCCGCAGGCGTGGGCGTCCAAAGTTCCCACGGGATTTACAACAACTGGGGCGGATATGTTTCCCAACGGGATGTGGGCGACCTGAATCTGCACATCCTGACTTCCGACGAGGTCTTCAAGTCCGGCGCTTGCGTCAAACTGTTCGACTCCTTTCAAGTGACCGCTTCGGGAATCGTCAACGGCTGTTCTTGCCGGGACGTGGATTCGTCGCTGAAGATCGGCGATCTGAACGAGAAGCCGCTCCGGGAAATCCTCTCCGGAAGCAATCCCGATTACCTGAGAATCATCGAAGAGCAGCAAGCGGGGCAATTCCGGGCCGTCTGCAGGAACTGCGATTATTACCGCAGCATTTACCACCAGCCATCGAATTTCAGAAGAAACAAGATACCCACCCAGACCATGGCTTCGCGCCTTCTCGCCATCGGCCGACTCAAGCCGGACTGATCTGCCTGCGAATACGCTGGCCGGCCTTGGGGATGGCGCTCAAAAGCTTGCGGGTATACGGGTGCTGCGGCCGCAGATAGATTTCATCCGAGTCGGCATACTCCACCACTTCACCCCGATTCATCACCAGCACCTGGTCGGACATGTATTTGACAACCGCCAGATCGTGCGAGATGAAGATGTAGGAAAGCCCGAACTCGTCCTGCAAATCCTGCAACAGGTTGAGCACTTGCGCCTGCACCGAAACATCCAGCGCGGAAACCGATTCGTCGCAAATCAGGATGTCCGGCTTCATGGTCAAGCAGCGTGCGATGGCGATGCGCTGCCGCTGTCCGCCGGAAAATTCATGCGGATACTTATGATAGGCAGCCTCGGACAAGCCGACGCGGGCCAGCAACTCATCCACCAACCGCCGGCGCGCCGCGTCGCCGCTGCCGATGCCATGAATCGACAGCGGCTCGGAGAGGATCTGCCCGACGGTAAAGCGCGGGTTGAGCGACGCATAGGGGTTTTGAAAGACGATCTGGATGCGCCGCTTGTAGCGCTTGAACTCGGCTTCCGGCATCGAGAACAGGTCGCGCCCTTCGAACAGCGCTGCGCCGGCAGTCGCTTCATGCAAACGCATCAGCGTGAGCCCGACGGTGGTCTTGCCGGAACCCGATTCGCCGACCACGCCGAGGGTCTTGCCGCGCGGCAGCTTGAAGGAAACGCCGTGCGCCGCCTTGAATTCGCGCTTGCCGAACAAGCCTTCGCGCGTAAAAAAACTCTTGCCGAGGTTGCGCACCTCGAGAATCACCGGCTCGCTGCCGACGACGCCGCGCCGGCGCTCGGCGGGTTCCGGCGGCGGGATATCGGCCTGCATGAAATCCTCGATCACCGCCAGGCGCTGCGGGCGTTTCTCCAGCGGCGGGCGACACTTGAGCAACGCGCGCGTGTAGCTGTCGCGGGGATTGCCGAACACCTGGTCGCTGCTGCCCTGCTCGCGTATCCCGCCGTCGCGCATCACCACCACCCGGTCGGCGATCTCGCCGACCACGGCCAGATCGTGGGTGATGAACAGCACCGACATGCGATGCTTGTCCTGCAGTGCCGCCAGCAGTTCGAGGATCTGTTTCTGGATGGTCACGTCGAGCGCGGTGGTCGGCTCGTCGGCGATCAGCAGCCTGGGGTTGCAGGCGATCGCCATGGCGATCATGGCGCGTTGCTGTTGCCCGCCGGAGAGCTGAAAGGGGTAGGCCGAACTCTTCGCCTGCGGGTCGGGGATACCGACTTCATCGAGCAGTTCGAGCACCCGCGCCCGCGCCTGGCGCGAACTCAGGCCCATATGCAGGCGCAAGGTTTCGGCGATCTGGTAACCGACGGTGAATACCGGATTGAGGGAACTCATCGGCTCCTGGAAGATCATCGAGATATCCCTGCCGCGCAGATCGCGCAGCGCGTTCTTCGGCAGTTCCAGCAGGTTGCGCCCGCCATAGACGATCCGGCTGCCGGGCAGGACGATGGCATTTTCCGGCGGCAGCAGGCCGAGGATGGCCAAGGCAGTCACCGATTTGCCGCTGCCCGATTCGCCGACCAGGGCGACCGTGGCATTCTCCGGAATATCGAAGCCGATGCCCTTGACCGCTTCAAAGTCGGGCTGCTTGCCGTGCTTGTCGAGACGGAAGGAGACGCGCAGGTCGCGCACGCCGAGCAGGGTGTCCGATTCCGTTGTCATTTGAGCTTCGGGTCGAGCGCATCGCGCAGCGCATCGGTGAACAGCGAGAAAGCCGTCACCAGCACCGCCATCGCGGCGCTGGCCGCCGCCAGCTGCCACCACTTGCCGAGGATCAGTTCGTTCTGCGCCTCGTTGAGCATGCTGCCCCAGGAGGCCACGCCGACCGGCACGCCGAAGCCCAGGAAGCTCAGGATCACTTCGGACTTGATGAAGCCCACGGTCAATATGGACAACTGCACCAGCGCGACATGACTCACGTTGGGGAAGATGTGGATGAACATCCGGCGCAGGTTCGACGCGCCGATGGCATCCGCCGCCAGCACATATTCGCGGCCCTTGTGCTTGATGTATTCGGCGCGGATCTGCCGATAGACGCCGGTCCAGCCGGTCAGGCCGAGGATCAGCACGATAGTCGCCACGCCTTTCTGTTGCAGCACCGCCGCCACCGCCAGGATCAGCAGCAGATAGGGAATGGAAGTGAACACGCTGTAGAACCAGTTGAGGAAATCGTCCACCCAGCTGCCGTAATAGCCCGATACGGCACCGAGCAGCGTCCCCAGCAGCGTGGCCAGCAGGGCGGCGGCCAAGCCGACGATGATCGAGGTCTCCGAACCCTTGACGGTCTTCAAGACGATGTCATGCCCCCACTTGTCGGCGCCGAAGGGCAGTGTGGCGCGCTTTTCCTGCACTGCCTCGGCACGACGGGCGCCCTGTCCGCCGCGAATCTCGGCGATCTCCCGGGCGAGCGGATCAACGATGCCGTAGTCATCAAGCGCCGCGCCGCCTGTTGAGCCTGTCGCCCCTGCCGCCGCAGCGCGTTCGGCGCGCAATTGGCGCAGGATGGGGCCGAGCGGATCGCGCGGATTCTCCGGGGGCGCCTCCTCGGCCGCATCGATTCCCTGCACGCCGCGCTCCTCGGCGGTCTGCGCGCCGAGGAAAGCGGGCGGCGCATAATTGACGCCGACCTCGGCATCCCAGTTCTTGGCGACAATGCCAGTTGCCGAGAGCAGCAGGGTCAGCAGGAACATCACCACCACGGCCAGCGCCGCCATCGCCAACCGGTCGCTGCGCAGGCGCCGCCAAGCCAGGGCCCAGAGTCCCGGCGAAGTCGGTGTCGCGATGGTGAGAGTGTTCATTCTACAAACTTTCCGGAAAGCGACGGAACGTGCCGTGAACTTTCCATGCTGCGAGGCTGTCTAGCACCCCAGAACCAACTTCGGGCACTAGCTTGGCACGAACACTGCCGGACTGACATTGAAAAATTTGGCCAGTTTCCCGGCCAGGGTTGCACTGATCTTGCGTTTCCCGGCCAGGATGGCGGACAGATTGCTCTGCGGTACGACTTCAGCCAACTCACCCTGCTTTAGGCCGCGAATTTCGATCAGATACCGCAAGACCTCCTTGGGTTCGGCGGGTTCGATGGCAAAACGATGGGATTCGTAGTCCTCCACCAATTCACCAACCAGATCGAGCAAACCGGCCAATGCATGACTTTCCTTGTCGCCGACTACGTCAAGCAGGTAGTTCATCAGCACCACCAGCCGGTCGTACTCTTCCTCGCTGCGGATCGGTCGCAGATGCGCGACACGGTCGAAAGCGGCCCAAGTCTGTTGCAATGCGCGGATGTCGATTTTGACGTTCGATGCGGTAACGGTCGCCATGATCACACTCTACCCTTCCTGTATATCTTGCACCAGTTGTCGTATTCCCGATGACTCATCACCCAGCGCACGAATATTTTTCCATCCCGATAGCGCACAACAGCGACAAGTCGGAAATTGTTGCCGCCGACATTGAAAACCGTATAAGGCGCAACGTAGTCCACACTGCCAAATCTCTGCCGCAAATCGGCAAAATCGACGAAGCGCGAGTGCTCGGCCACGGTGTGCCAGTTGCGCAAGGGCTGCTCGGCTTCAGGATGCTTGTGCCAGAAATCACGCAGCATCTTTAGCGAAATGATGTGCATGGCCGACTATATCAAAATGATATACATGTCGCAAGAGCTTTACGATTTGAACCCAGGCTGGCTCCGATCAGCCAGCCAAGGCTTTCGGATCAAAGAACTTACGCATCTCAACGGCGGTAGCCAGCAATAAACCGCCATCCGATACGGCATCACCGGTGACAGGACATCGGCCAAAGCAGCCATCTCCCTTCCACACTGATTAGGTCCGCTTTCACCGTTATAACAGACTCAAAACCGGCGCATCTCAAAGTGTCTTAAAGGTCTAATCTATTCGGTTTGCCGGGATCAAATGAAGCTAAGTCTTAGAAGCAAAGACCACAGTCGTAAGGAATTTCACCGATAATAGCGTTATAGAAATACTAGGCACTATGCAGACCTGAATCTAAAATGCGTGCCGATGCTGCCAGACTAGACAGGGTAATTGATACAGTTGTCCCATACTCCAAAAACCTCCGACTATTTTGGTCGCTATTACACCGACTCAGTCGTCGCCAGACTTCTAGTTGAGTCAATGGCCATACGTGCGCCCAGATTGGCTATAGACTTAGGCGCAGGTAGTGGCGTGCTTGCCGGCGAAGCAAGTTTGCAATGGGAGGGAACTAGATTCATAACAGTCGACATTGACAGTGCGGCTGCTAGCGCGAAATTTCGCCAGCTTCGTGGACGCGTGTTTACTCATCACACTGCGGACGCACTAGCCAAGTCACTTTCTGAAACAATTGGGCTACCTTACGGGAAGGCAGACTCCGGCTTATGTAATCCGCCGTACATTCGCCCTAGATGGCGCAAACATTTTGGAGAAATTCTCGAGGATGCAGGCCTAAGTCATGTCATCCCAAAGCTTGGTTGCATTCAAGCTGACGTCCTATTCATCGCACAAAATCTGCGTTTCCTTAAGTCAGGTGGAAAACTGGGCCTTATTCTCCCTGATGGGATTATTGCAGGCGAGAAATACGCAGAACTTCGACGTACTTTAGCAACCACCCACAGAATCGAACGTGTCATCGAACTTCCGCGCCGCATCTTTCGTAACACTGATGCTAAGGCGCACATCGTTGTGCTTCTAAAAGACCAACAAGGCCATGGTGACATTCGAGTCCAGCAGCTTGGCAACAACGGACTGCTATCACAACCAATTCAATTAACTGCAGATCAAGCTGAACAGCGTCTAGACTATTCGTACTTGGCTTCAAGTTTGCCTGCCAATGATATCTGCGGAGGACTTGTACTTCGTGATGTCACACTTGCGATCCGCCGAGGGGCCTATTCTTCGTCTGATCGAAAAAACCTTTCTTTCCCCGTATTCCATACCACCGACTTTGTGTGCGGTTCAGCAGAAGTACCTGCCGAGTTCCGACTAAACAAGAAAAACCAGCGCGCAGCTAATGTTCCTCTCGCGCAAGCGGGTGACATTCTTCTATCGCGGGTCGGGAGAAATCTGGAGCAGAAGGTCTGTTACGTTACAGAAGGTGTAATTGCCGTATCGGACTGTATTCTTGTGCTGCGCGTAGAACAGAGATACCAAATGAGAGTTTTTAGATATCTAACAAGCACCCAAGGCCGTGCAGCTTTATTGGCCGCATCGCATGGCGTAGGTGCAAGCTTCATCACAACAGATGCAGTGCTTGACCTTAAGTTTTAGTAGATGGAAATCTAACTCCTTACGACTGAATTAGGGAACAGAACCGCCCCGCCACATTAATAGGAACAAATATCTTAGTGCGGGTTGCAACTTGCTCTGATCGGTACTATTGATCCAATTCATTACATAGGCGCAAGAAATACGCAATGACCCAAAATAGTGGCAACCATGCTGATGGCATTAACCTGCTAAACATCATTAGGCATCTGTGCACTACGAAAATACGCCATCCGATGACGATTGAGCAAACCAAGGCTTGGTTAAATCAATTCACTCCCGGACCGGAAAAAACTTTAGGGCTGCTTATCCTACGATACTTAATATCAGTAGTGTCCGGTTAAGAATCGAACAAAGTCAGTTGTTTAGCACCGAGAGTCATTTCAGGAAGCATGGCATCGAGCTGCAAGGCGCGTGAAATCTCGGTTTTCTCGAAAACGGAGACTGA